>Ga0068628_1000746_pt1 | contig 12433 bp, 7 predicted proteins | sample InSIn2gowninarea_FD_77431 | JGI IMG/M metagenome (GOLD analysis project Ga0068628, IMG submission 77431) | Clean room microbial communities from NASA Spacecraft Assembly Facility at Jet Propulsion Laboratory, Pasadena, California, USA -... ... | reverse complement strand
TTACGTGACCACCTATTGTAAAAGTATCCTATTATTACTGGAGACATTGATTTTATGATGAATATTATTGTTCTGGAGATGCTGAATAAGTGCATCGTTTGCTAAGAGGCCATGCTATACAATCTTCTAGGTTAGACGAGATCATATGATCTATTCTTTTAGACCAATTTCATTCCATCAGAAACGCCACTTCCACCTTGTGCTCGTGATAATCTTCGGCTGCATCAGAGTTAATTAAACCATCTTACAGATATTAGAAAAGATAAGGTTATCGAGCGCTATTCGCAATTTAGCACAAGCCGTCGGGAAATCTACACTGTTAGAATCACTATCCTCTTATCATGAATACTCAAGCTACTTTATAAGGTCAAACTCGTGCTTCACATCTCAGTAAAGAGTAACACATTCAAAAATCAAGAAAACTGTCCAATCTGGTCGTGCATCTCCTAAATTAAGGAATGGACGCCCTCCTAAACTTTCTCCTAACCAAATCGATCAGTTGGAAGAATTCATCTGCAGTTCTCGCGAGGCACGACAATGTTCTTATCTAGAACTGTCAGTTCATTTATCATCATGGGCTGCCAGAGAAAGTGCAATCCGTGGTGCACTCAGGGGAAGAGGGTACCCTTCAAACCTTCCGAGAAGATCTCCGCCGTTATCAGAGAATCACATGATGGCACGTAAACTATGGGCAGAGTAACGTCTTCAATGGCAAGAACAAGAGTGGTCGCAAGCACTTTGGAGCGACGAAACTTGGATTAATGACGGACCTATTATGCCGAGCTATGTGACTAGAAAGGTAAGCAATGCCTATAAAAATCCAGAAGTTTTTTGATTACTCACGGTCTAAGAAGAAAGGAGAGACTTATGATAATATGTGTGTCGTTGATCGATACCGCAAGAATAATTCTTGGATTTTTTGGGGTAGTTTCGCCGGAATCGAGGGAGGGCCTTGTGTTTCCTGGGGAGCCGACTGGGGCAAGATGACCTCAGAAGGCTATCGCCAACACATCCTTCCTCTTGTTGTGGACTGACACAGAAACAGACGGCAAGAGACAAGTCGTGCACATTTATTTATGCACGACAATGCGCCAGTACACAAAGTACCTCCCGCAAGAGATAATCTCATAGCATAAGGAATTCAACCTATTTCATGGCCAGCATATTCCCCAGATACAAATCCAATTGAGAATGTGTGGGGTATAATGAAACTATACATTCAAAATGTATATCGGGAGTTTGAGTGGGGAGGCAGCGGAGTAAAGCAGAGACTCGCCGAATCATACTCGAGGCCTGGTACAACTGTACAACAGAGGATTAGCTTCGATCACTCATTCTAAGCATGTCAAAGAGATGTGAAGAAGTAGTTAAAGTTCAAGGGGGTCCAAATTTATATTAGGAACATTCTGTATATTAGAATCTTGAGATAATCCTATCGAAATCCTTGATATTATGCTTGATGTGGATTTCTTAAGACACCATTCAATATTTAGCCGAGAGTGACATACTGCCTTCACTTTCGTCGCCAAGAAATCTCTCACCTTAAATTGATATTTAGGTTGTGAGCTTATCCTAATATGGCCTCGCTTAGAAAAGATCAACAAAACAAACTGCCACATTGGTATAATAATCAGCAACTAAAAGCCCTGCAAAGACATACTTACTGCCTTCACTTATCCATCAGACCCTGTACAAAGATCGATGGGAAGGAGGATCATAGATGGTGTTATTCCCAAATAGGAGATACAGGATATATTAAATCGAAAAGCTAGTCTCAAATAGGAAAGGTGTATTAATAGGTGGGTACATTTTTGGCTGACTTTCAAATATCCCTTCACCAAATTAGTTTATTTGAACCTGCTACTGCTCAGCACCACAACATAAAATGATAAATTAAGCTCAGCAAATTTGTTCTTCTTCTTCTTACCTATAAATTTTCGTCGGGAATGAAAATTTTTATCAAGGTGGTGAAGTGCTGAAAGAGTTGAAAGTTGGGGTCTAAAATGTCTCGTCTACAAGCTTCCCCCACCATATGCTGGCGGGAGATCGTAATTCATCGGGAGGATAGTATTGGAGGAAAACTTAAGGAACAGTTTATGTAATGATTATGAATATTTTATGTGCGGTTTATGCAGTTTTATGAAACGTATAAAGTGCTTTCCGGCTACAAGTGCTGTCCTCGACTATATACATGTATTACGGGCGATAACGCAGTAGGACGCGAACCGGCTGTCAGTAGTTCCATACCTCCCATCTGACGCTGATTAGTTGCCGCGTGCCAAGATTTATCTGTTCGCAGGCGTCTCCTGCGCGTGAGCCGTCGCCCTAGACAATGACGCTAGTGTCGCTCTGTCAGCGGGTGTTCTCGGTGTAGTAGCTTTACACTTACCCCATGGTGTGGGTTCAAAGTGTATTAGTCAGCAAGTAATAATTTCGTTGCCTAGCAACATTATCATGTGTAAATTGTGTTAACAGGTTGATGATGAAATGAATAAAATAAAACTATAACTACATTTGACTTCAGCAAAATAATTAAATTGTAACGGATATTCGAAGCCCTAAATTTGCCCCTTCATCATGAACACTACTGCTCCCGCTATTGCTCAAACCTTCTTAGGAGAAGCTTCATCATCTCTTACATTTATGCCATTGCCTCCAGAGGCTGTATTTAAGTCAAGCGATGAGTTATATTTCTCAATTCAAGTATGGGCGTCACGACATTTATACGCATTTCGTATTGAGCGATCTAAAAAGATCAACAATGGTATACGAACCAGAATAATCTACAGTTGTGACCGTGCCAGAGAAGTACCACCCGAAAAACATCCGAAAATCAGCCCACAGGACTGAAAGCGTCAAACAGCTACCCGGAAAACAGGTTGTCAGTTTTCTATTGTAGCTGTTGAACGTTCAGATCCACAATGGGAGCTAAGGCATAGACCTGGTATGGAATATAGCGTACACAACCACTCACCAAGCCACTCAATTAGCTCCCATCCAGCACATGGAAAGCTTTCACAAGCACAAATTTATCAAGCCAGATCTTCACATAGAGCAGGTAATATTAGATATTATATCTCATAGAGAAATGAATTAAAACATCCTTAGGAATCAAGCCTGCTCAAGCAATTATATACCTTCGCGAGATTTCAAATACCCCGTTTCAACCGTACGATATTTATAATTTAAGAACTTCTTTTAAAAGAGAGAAAATGCATGGACTCTTAGCAAACGATGCACTTATTCAGCATCTCCAGAACAATAATATTCATCATAAAATCAATGTCTCCAGTAATAATAGGATACTTTTACAATAGGTGGTCACGTAAGTGATTGTGGAATATATGTCAACGATGAGATGTTATCTCAGAAAGTTATCACGAGAATGTAAGACAAGATATGTAGGCAAGTAAGATGCGTTCTTATTCTACATGGAGTTGGTACGTCTTAGAGGTATTTATCCTCTAAGTTCCCTGACTCCGTTATTACTTAAGCAGGTAGTCTCAACTTTGTTGAGTTCCCTAACTTGTGGTCGAGTCAGTTACTATCTACTACTAATTCTATTAGGCTCTTAATCACCTATGGTGATTGAGATTTATGCGAGTATCTTTGATTACAAGTATAACTCGGCATGACTTATTAGTTTGCAAGCCACCGGGCAAGTGGTTGGATAAATCCTGTCGACATTTAATCTAGATCCTTTAGATTAAATGTCAGCCACCAATTTAATATTGGCAGCTACTAACTCAATGTCATGTCAGATTTCAACAGATACAAAATCTTTTTATTTTTTATCCTCAATCAATTGAACTTACTAAAACCAACCAAGGTGTTGTATTAGTTGATAACACATACAAAACCAATAGATTTGATATGCCACTCCTTCACATGATTGGTGAGCATGTGATGGATAATATAGTTTGTCGTAAGGTTAACTAACTATATTAAGGTGTAACGAGCTCGGGAATGACATTCTTAATTGGATTTTGCTTCCTTCCTGGAGAAACATCACAGGATTTTATATGGGTATTCCAGTGTTTCCAATAGCTCGGAATCAACCCTTCTGTAATGGTTATGGACGGTGGCCAAGCACAAAAGAATGCAGCGGAAGTCATATTTCCAAATACACCCTCAATTCCATGTACCTGGAATGTAAACATGTGTGTTCTTTCAAATTGCAAGAGTATAGTTGTTCCTGAAGACTGGCCAGAATTTGAGGCTTCTTGGCGTGATGTCATTCAGGCGGATACGATCGAGCAATTTAATGATCGATGGCTTGATTTTCAGGCTAAATATTCACGACCTAGTACTCAACAGTGCGTCGTATACCTATAGAAAGAGTAGTTAAAGCCCGACCAACAAGAGCGTCTAGTTAGCGCCTGGACAAATCAGCATATGCACTTTAGGATACGAGTTACTTCTCGAGCTGAAGCTGCACATGCTTACATTAAACGTTTTCTTGGGGGGAAAAGAAGCAGGGGAGATTTGTACTTGACATGGCTTCAAATCGAAGCTGCAATAATCAACAAAATCGCTGCTATCTCGTCTCGAACAACGATACTGTGAGATCGAATACCTATAGATATTGACAAAAAGCTTTATGATGGCTGTTTTGGAGTTGCAACTTGGCATGCATTACGTCTTGCACAGCAACATATTAAAGCTGTGTCACTACCTCTGTAGCCTTGTACAGGTAACTTCAAGCGTAGTATGGGGCTTCCCTGTGCCCATGTATCTGATCTTAAAAAGACTGCTGGGGGCCTCATGCCATCAGATTTTCACGAACATTAGTATTGGGGGCGTGACAGCACAATACAGCCCCTTCTTGATCCAATATGGGCTGGCCAGCGGCACACTACGAATTTACGGTTATCTCAAAGGGGGTTAACTTATCGACGGGTGAGGAAGCACCTCAGCGTCAATTACCTACATGCTCAGCATGCCATAGACAGGGCCATAGTAGGAGTAGCCGTAACTGCCCTTTGAAGATACAATCCATTGCTTCCCAGAGTCAGGTGTAAAGGTAGGCTGGAAATCTAAAAGAGATTGTAGGGCTTTTTAGAAGATGATTCCTTTATAAACATAATTCTAATATAATTTTCACGGATAGTAGATATAAATATAATTATCATATGATTTTTACGAGCGGCATATATATAAAAGGTTATGAGATTGCAGTGATGGAAGGATTGCATTCAATTATAGAATTTATGGATGAGAACCGATATGATGATCGATCGATCGATAGATGGATAGATACAAAAAACATGTATATACCTACAAGCAACTGGGCAGGCAGGCCTCTATGCTTTAACAATACTTGGTTGCCCAGTAACAGTCAGACCTATAATAAGCAACAAAGTAACCATGGTTACACAGGCCTTGAGTATCCCACGTGACTATGTCGACATCACGCCATGTCCATAACAAGATACAATCTCAATATATTTTTTACTGAAATCTCAACATGAGTAAACAATGTTCATAACGTGAGAACATCTTGGTAGGGTTGTGCAATTGGGTATGACTAAAAATATGCTGACTAATACACTTTGAACCTACACCATGGGATAAGTGTAAAGCTACTCTTCTCGGTGCGATGAGTCAATGCGTACTAGTAGACGGTGTAACTAACTAGGCTTAGCGATTTTTCCGTTCGACCCTTTGCATCAAGGAATACTCCTCATGGACACTTTCTATGAGCGGAAGGTACTAACCAAATACATGAAGCTCGAGATGAGCTTTAGGGAAATAAAATAAAAACAAAATGTCTCACGCTTCATCAAAGACATCTTTACCATCTTCCCATGTGGCCAGCGACCTTCAAAACATCATTCTTCGACCATGAATTCTCTTCCAGTTGAAATCCTCCATGGGATATTTGCCTGGAATGTACATATGTGTAGCGGTAGGAAGAACGCCATTATCAATCTCCGTTTCGTCTGTCATGCCTTTGACGCGATTCTCAAGCCCTATGTTTTCAAAACCATCCAGCTTGAATTTTCTGGCTTCGTCAAAAACAAAAGTTCTCAGCAAATTACTGATAATGTGGAACCTGATTGTTTGCCTAGTATCGGTCGATTCACAAAGGCACTATTTCTAGATCTCATGCTAGTAAGAGATTCTGAGGAGATGGAAAGCTTGAATAATGCCTGTTCTTCAATAATACACAATTTTCCTGAATTAGGTCCGGTCTTAAAAAGTCTCGATCAATTAACCATGGGCGCCACGACATTTGATGAGCGGGACTATGGAGGCGTCATACAGGTATGGATTTTAATAAATCCCTGCATTCGAAATTGGAGATTTGGTTTACATAATCTAAAGATGCTGATAAATCGCCTTAGAGGGTGCTCGATTGGACTCCAAATATGCACCGCATCAAGTTTAGCCTCCCGTTTCCGCTTCTTTGCTATAGTAGTCGCACAGCCACCATACTTCTTGCTACGACACTCAAATGTCTAACAAAACGAAAATTAGGACATCAAAAACTCCGAATGCTAGTGATGGATAATCTAAGTGATAGCTCTGTAATTGATATCGTCAATAACCCTATAGACTTTGAGAATGCTAGCAATGTCTTTTCGTCAATCCAAGAGCTCTGCATCTCTATTAGGCGACTAGAGTCAAATACTAGTCGCCAGAGGGTCTTTGGCTACTACTTTTGGCTACTAATTAGTAAGGCTATTGACCTTAAAAGTCTGTCTTTGAGAGGTATCAAACCCGATAGAGATACTCGGCTCACGAAATCTGAACCTGAAATCCCATACAGTAAGTGGATCGTGAGTTCTTTCCCTATCTCAAGAAACGTCAACACCTGGGAATTTCTGCGAAACCTCGAACTCAAGCGCATGGAAGTTGATCCAGTTCGGCTTTTCGAACTATTTAAACAGATTAGAACCAGTATAAGAGAGGTGTATTTGATAGAAGTTTTCCTCAAAGTTAGTGCTTCAGAGGATGTTAGCACCTCTTGCTTATGGATTGGCCTCCCAAGCGTCGTGAGGGGAGAGCATATTGTTTGGATGGCTGAAGACCTCAGAAATTTAGAGGGTTTGAGCCTTGATATCCTACGCGCATCTGGTTTAGGGTACGATAATTTTACGCCTTTTGATAGAGGACTTGAACACGATTTTGATATTCTAGACCCACTAGGGCTAGGGCGCTCCTTCGATCAACGTTTTGTTGATACTTTCTTCCAACGTCAGAATTCAGATATTAAACCAAAGAATCATGAAAAGGTCTCGTCACCAGTCGGGAGAATCTATGACAATCAAAGTATTCGAGAGTTCAAGGATCATTATCAAAGCCTTTTAAAGCGAGAGAACCACAACCGAGATGAAGAATGCAACGAAGATGAGGATTACAATGAAAGCGAGGAATGCAATGAAAATGAGGACGAGGACTTTGACGAAAAGGAGTATGATTTTACAGAACTTAAAGATTATGATGCAGTGACTCATCAGCTTTCGCGAAACTCTACAAGTTACTTTGAGCACTGTATAGATAACCTTTTCTTCAATCGTAATATGCAAGTTTATCGAGAGCTTTGGAAAATTATTGACGTCAGCGATCAGGTAATTGAATTGCTTGTAGACGAGGATCAAGTCTGTATGATAGAAACTCTACAAGATCAGATTTTCGAAACGCTTCATGATCGATCTACGTTAGCGACGCCAGAAGATGAGCTCTCAGAAGAGATCGCCTCCATATCATGTTAGGATTCTTCCGTTAAGAACCTATTAGCTGAAAATTATCAAAAAGCGATTTGCAAATAACAGCATCCACGGATTTCATCTGCTAACTTCTATTCTAAGAAGACAATGTGCATCAACAACTCACTAGTGTCTAATCATCAGTCAAAGCAGGCATCCCAACATTCCCGCACTTGCAATAGGCCTGCTAGGTGTCTCATTAAGTTACTGTTCGCTTGAAAATTTATCAATAATAATTTTTAGTTAGTGAGGCCATTTCTCTTCTAGAATCCCCTGTTCTGTCGCACGACTGATTTTCTACCTACCTAGCAGTATTATCCTAATTCTTTTTTTGACGTCTGAATGACGATTTCCAAATCTACTCATCCATTTCGCCTCGGGTAAAGCATCTGTAATTTCCGCATCGAATTATAAGGGTTAGAGCTTAAACACTGGCGAATGAGAGGACATGTGATACCTGTTCTAGATGCGGTATTTAATCCGCCAACAAATTCTCTTGCTCACGACGCCATACTTATCGAAATTTAACCATAATACTTTTCCTAAAACGTCTTTCCCAGCATACTCACTGCTCTTACTAACAACTTCGCTTATTATGATATATTTTTCGGTTTTCTTGGGCTTCCTATACAAGATGAGTATGGATTCCTGAAGATACCATCATGGTAAGTGTGGAGAGAGTCGCTATAGATTAAATATTATGATCTCACGTAAGGAAAAGGTGTTGGAATCTAGAAAACTTACTTGACTCATCAAGTAGAGAATCGAAGATCATTTCCCTGTGGGAAAGCGTATGGTGTATATATGATGGGATCTGTCATGCCATCTAGCTAGACTGTCGAGGCAACTCGGCAGACTTTTTAACTGGGTTAGCTCTGCCCTTCAATTCGATGCATACGCCATCCTGAAAGACCTCGATTGAAGGCTCACAACAAGCATAAGAAGAGAGGATGTGAGTTTTCTATTTTAAGCAGTTTTCACATCGTATAGAGAGCAATTTATACATGTACGTCGTTTATGAGCAGTTTGTACATCGTGTACCGGGCAAGTGGGCAAGTCGGGAAGTCGGTAGCACCAGCATCACATGATCCCGCGATACTACGAGACAATGCAGCTATCACGGAGAACTGCTTCCTGGCTGCAAGCAATCGGATTAAACCTAATCAGAACCCCCTACAGAAAGGGCGTTTCAAGATGACTCGAATACGTCTATTTTTGTTCTTCGAAATCCTCCACCCACATGAGTCTGATCTGAGGCCAAAAAGAATTTAAGTATTCATAATGACATCTTAAAGTTTACGCGTACTTAACGTAACATGTACGGAATCCCAAATAGGAGAAGAGAAACGAAGGGGAGTGGTTTAGATCCTTGTATAGCAAACCAGGCGATGGCATCAAGTAATGCTCGGTGAGTATGCGATCAAAGGATCATCTAGACAGAGAGATCTTAGATTAGAGAGCTATCTACTGATTCAATTCCTCCAAAAATGCCATTCAATCTGAAAACTCGCGCATCTTCGATGGAACAGATCAAATAGGCACATACTTTGCGTGTTTTGCGCGCCAAGAGGACTTCTCTTGTTACTGGCAAATGGCCAAGTAGTAGGTGGTTAATATTGCTAAAGCTTTGTGTAAGATTTGAGAGGTCTGGATGGTCCTAGGAATCACCATCGAGTGTTGTGCATATAAACAGTTGTCTGCACAGAATAGACAATTGTCGGAACTCTTGAATATCGAACTTTGACTCTCCACCCCAGGCCCACCATTTGCAAGAGTCCCTCTGAACGCAGAAACTCGTTAACGCTTCGTCACCGAGATCTTCCAAGTAGGCCAAATTTTTACAGACAGGAAGCGAGGAATAAACGCCTCAAATCAATTTTGATCAGCAATGCAGTCAAGAGACACTGAGTGGCGAAAGTTCTGGTACACCAAAAAGGCTATGCTGAGAGCTATCCAGGCGCCACGGAGACGCAAATAGTGCAAAACAACGGGTCGCAGTCGTAGAATATCAGTTATTAACCCGCAATGAAAAAACATCCCGTCCCTCAATTGGACAAGGGAAAATTTTAAGACTGTATCGGATGTGGTTACTCTCGTATTTTAATTTTCCCTTATCTCGAAGACAGCATCTTGCACTCTTTGGTCGCCTCCATCGGAACAGAAAATCCATCGCTAAGTCCGAATCTTACAAGTTCAACTTAAAGTTCACTTGGAACGATGCACTGTCATATATCACATCCTTCAGACGCCACGTTCGTATGGCTTTAAGCTAAAATTGAGACCGATATCCAACTCTACCATCTTAGATTGCTCTAATTTATTAGAATCTAGGTTCGGAGCCGCAAGGTTTCCTGGATCAATATCTTAGGCACGACGGTCTTTTCAAATTTGACTCCATCGAGCCGTATGGAAGGTACTCGACGTATCATAGAGAGACCAGAACGATGAAGAAGCCTGCCAAGCCTTGATCTCTCTCCCACAGATGAATCGGTACTTCAGCGCATTCATGGCCGAATTCCAACGCCTCTCGAAAATCGAAGACGACAAATCCTTGATCGCTGCGCCCCATGCCAGCGTATCCGACGAAGTGAGAGGAAGAATATCCCAGCAACAGAGTGGCAAAAGGCATATAACTTTGACGAACTCATGAAACTCAGTAAGAAGTACCAGATCCGTTTAGACCTTGATGAACCAGTCCTATCTAATTGAACAGCGGCTTACACGTTCCTGAAAGGCAATCCTATAATCCTGATCGGGCCTGCGTCCCCATCCTGGGTCCAGACGGGCGATTCACACCCCGGAAAAGGCAGCGACGTTTTGGCTTGCAACTGCGTGTCCGCTGTGGAAAGTTAGGACTTAGAGCTGCTACATACCTGCCCTAAAACTCTGAGGGATAATGCAACTATTCACCAGGCCATAGCTCAGGCCGCATCAGAGGATAATAAGGATCAAGAGGACGATTCCGATCTGTTAAATGATAAAACCATAATTCCAGTCACGATTAAGTTTTGATGAGGTGGTTCGAGCCTGTAGTCAGACGTTTTGATCTAACACTAGACAGTGTTTTTGATGAATTTTAGACTCCCTTGTACTACCGTGCAAATCAATTTATAATATTTGTTTGTCCGCCTCCACCGTTGTAGACTCTTGATGAAATTAAAGCAGTTCATTACTGCATCTGGTCTAGTCTGTTCCCACTCTTATAGTGGGACGTGCACTATGAGTCATAAGCATTAAGGATCTTATTAATCATCTGCATAACTAAGCACCTCCTCGAAGATACTACTCTCTTGTCCTATCTTACCGAAGATTCTTTCGAATTTTTCTTTTTTAAAATCAATCTTGTGTATGCAGCCTGAAGCTATGACACTAATGATTACGGAAGGTGTGTTTCTTACAGAATGACTCGATTTAACGTTCTGAAACGCTCATACTCAGATTTCATTTACAGATACCACTACAAGGATAACGTCTTGCAACATGTAACCTCTTCCGTGAATACCCACCATAGGGAAAAGCGGGAAAAACCCGTGGTTATTTGGGTATGCTTTCGTCAAGCTATGAGAGAAACACCACCGGACGTTGTATAGCACCAAATGGAGGACATATTGCAATGACAGCCACAATTTTGGTGTCATTGACTATTGTGAATATTTAGAAATACATCTTAGAGCGTATGCTCTAGCAGCAACCACCGAACTGCCGACACCCCCACTCCCTCCTACCTTGACGCTCCTAGGCTTCGAATGACTCTGTCGTGCTAGAGTCATCTATTGTTGATCAAGTTTGATGGAGCAGAAGACGTCACCTTGTGCTGTATGATCCTAGATAGGAGAAGACTATAGTACAATCTAAAGCGAGAATATGATTTAGAAGGTTAGTCAATGTATGATTATATTTGTTACTTTGTTCTACTACTACATATATTTAGGAGGCCCTTATGGATACTAGAAATTCTATCCTTGTTCCTTATTGTCAGGATTGCCTTTCTTGTATAATATAGATATACAGCTAAATAGGTCATTGTGTTCTATGAGTCTGTTCTGGTCTTTTGGCCGAGTGGTAATACATCTATCTCTTAAATTATGTAGGACGGCACCCTATAACCCGTCAACTACCCTGACCACCCCCTCCCCCGCTGTCTACATGTTATTGTGAAACTTGCGCTTCACCTATACCGGTAGAAGTATCCAGCAAGATCCTCACACCATATCTCTCGTCTGGTCAAGTATGTGACGACTTCAAGGCACACAGGACAGCCGTGGGTGGCTGAAATGCCTTCCTGCGGCAGACACGTACGGTTGAGAGAAGAAAGGGCTGTAAGTCGCCTGACTACAAGTTGTATTTTCAAACAATGGTCGTGTGTGAGTGCCCCTCATATCATGTTGAAACATCGCTCCATGTACCGCACCAGTGTCATTCGTGTCATAGCCCTAAATCAGCATGCACAACAATGTTGTAAAAACATAAAATAAAATATTCGACAGTTCAAAATACGAGCTAGATAAAGCTCTACACTCCAGCGTGAGTGTTGTAGAAGTTACTAGAAAGTAGTAGAATTTAGGAGACTACGACTGTTGAAGTCTAAGCGACTTTTAAGCAGCCTCAGGGGTATTTATTAAGTGCTAGGTTAGCCCCTGTTACTGATGCAGTTATGGATCCGCTAATTCACAACATCCCTCAGCTGCGCTCGTAGCTCCTCCACCTCGGAAACAAGTTCT
>Ga0068628_1000744_pt1 | contig 12437 bp, 9 predicted proteins | sample InSIn2gowninarea_FD_77431 | JGI IMG/M metagenome (GOLD analysis project Ga0068628, IMG submission 77431) | Clean room microbial communities from NASA Spacecraft Assembly Facility at Jet Propulsion Laboratory, Pasadena, California, USA -... ... | reverse complement strand
GAAGGTTATATTAAACCCATCCTTCTACACTTAATAATTTTTTAGTTTTAATATGTTGATTAGGAAGGTTTATGGATAATTTCATATTTGTGCCTAATATTATATATTTTTGTAGAATATTGTGAGAATATTGGGAAGATTATAGATATTTGGAGGAGGATATAATTTAGGGACTTTCTACCTACTACAGGAGGATCAATATTGGATAAGAAATCAACAAGATATTATGAAATTATTGCACAAATTCTTGAGCTCCAATGATTGAGAAAATATAGGAATGTGTTCCCTATCATTTAATGCAGATTCCTAGTATTGGGAACCAGATCCACTATTTAAGGGATTTTGGAGGGGAAATCTTCCTCATTTCATGAATAATGCTTCCTAATAATTTTTTACAAGTACCAAGTCAAATTTTCCTCTAGGGGTGGATTTTTATTAGTCTTCCTGTGGAAAGAACTCGTATTTTTGCAGCTCCACTTTCATTTCTTGCAAGGATGTTGATGGAAATAATGAAAATTGGTGCCATGTTCAGATTCTAAATCTTGGTCTCATTCGTAGGACTCTAAGTTTCCTTAGGCTTGGCCATCCCAGAAGCCTCAAATCCCTTTTGTATTATTTACTTTTCTTCCATTCACTTCTTATTCACATGCATCTCTTGTTCTTGACTTTTTCTATTTCTGCATTTAGTATTGATGATTTATTGTTGTAGGATTGGGTTTAATAGTTGAAGTAAGTTCTTTTGCAGGATAAAAAACATGATTTCATCCTTTTAACATCTTTGGAACATCATAGTAATCATTGATCTACTTGGATTAGTTTGCTTATTCCCAAATCTAAATTTCTGGAAGTCCCTTATGGCAAATAGTAGTAAATTTCTGCTATTTTTTAGAACATGTTAACAAGATTCAATCGAGTTAATTCCAATTGAATTAGATCAAAAAAAAATTCCATTTGATAACAAACTTTAACCCATTTCATTCAAACTTGATTAGGTTAGGAATTTTATATATTAAATAGCTCGCTAGTTCTAGAATTTCTATATTTTAGACTACTAATTTTATGCTACTTTTTAGCATGTGTTAACAAAGGTATTTTTGAGTGATTCCACCTGGAATGGAGACCTACGAAATCCTAATAAATAAAAAAATTTGTCCCATCAAATTTGGATTTGATTTACTTGGTCATTCGATGAATTATATCTTATGTAGAAAACATGTTTCCTATCGCAGATTCCTATAACACTCTTCTAACATGTATATACTTGCCCAGATTTGATCGAAAAGCTTGGTTTGTGTCCCTTAGGGTTGAATAATAACCCATAGGCTCTAAATAAATGGCTTAGGAGGAATAAATACCACCTAGGAATTGCCTTATTACCCCTGTAAAACATCTCAAAAATTTGGGTTAATGGACATATTTATGAATTGGATAATACAATAATGATTTTCTTGATTGCCACATCCAATGAACTCTGTCAATGGATCTAAACTCTTTGAAATGTAATTATTGATTTTAAGTTCATGATATTTTCTGTATGTAATTAGAATAGGTTTTATTTTCTTGTATTTTCTTTCCTGCAATAGGTTAAGGTTTCCATTTCGAGAATTTCCATTTTTGCAATTAGTCTAGGATTTGATTGCATTCACTCCATTACATCATGTCAGCAAAGGAATGACACATTGTATGCTATAGTGCTGACACCTCTTAATTTCGTATGAACCCCGAGTTGATAATTAAATTTGGTAGGTGGGAGTTACAACATTCTTGTTGCAATACTAAGGCTCGTCACTTTTTAGCACCATTGCCGAGGAGGTGTCAAAGTATGCATTGCTTTCTTCCCTAATTGATTCATTTCTTTCTTGTTTCTGAAAAGACAAAAACAAATTTTATTAAGCATATTTCATTTCAAGAACATAAAATTGCATTGCATTAGCATTCTTATTCAAAAAAAATTCTCCAACACCAACCCCCCCATTTTATCACGTGGTGTAGTAAGAGCCACATCACCATCCACTTTTGCAGGTAGAAGAAGAGAAGGTGACAGAGAAGGTAGAATAAATGGATGGAGATGATGAAAATAAAGAAAATCCTCTTGGATTTCTCATTCAAGATATGTTTATCAGTGTTCATATGAAGAACATCCCTCCATCTTTCCTTCCCAACTTCCATTGTATGAGGTCATGGGATCTGGAAACCTTTCTCTTTGAATTTGAAATTGTTTGTAGATCTTATGGTTACTTATTAAACACTCAAAAATTGAAATTGTTTCCAGTAACATTGAAGGATAGAGCTCTTAAATAGTTCATGATTTTAGCACTAATTCAATAAGATCATGGAATGATATGCAAAATATATTTCTAGAAAAATATAAAGATCATGATCTTAAAGAAGAAATGTTTAGAATGAATAAAAAATAAGATGAGAGCCTTGAGGATCTAATAGAAAAGTTCATGTATAATGTTAATAGGGAAACACTACATCATTTAGGATCTGACACACTAAAACCCCTCTTTCTTAGAACAATTAGGTATGAATGGATTGATCTCCTTGATCTCATGAGTAGAGGTTATGTATACCAATTATCATTTGAATAAATTTGTGAAAAATGCAAACACATATCAAGAGGAAGGGCAGGAGTAAGTCAATCAACATTAAGATTAGTAAGTCAAGCTAAACTTGCAAATTTGCTTGATAACTTAAAACATAAATTCTTAGCAATTTAAGTGAACAATTAGAAATGTTAAGAATACAAAATGAGAAAAAATATGACGTTGATATATGTGTGTATCCATGCAGAATCACATGATATTAAATATTGCCCCTCATTACCAAGGTTGAAGGAAATTTACCAAGAGGACAGTGGAGCAAGTCAATTGCCAATGCAGCTATGTTATGTTGCTATAAGAGGACCATGGTAGCCTATTCAACCTAATAAGATGTAAGAGCCTAATTCACAATTTCAGGCTTATGAACATCCATCTCAAAGTAAATAGAACACACCTTTTCCTTGGGAAACTTGTCCATCTCAACCCCAAAACCAATCTTCACAACAAGGTTGACAAGGAAATTATGGGAGTCATCCAAAATATCCTGAATAGTTTCCTCAATATTCTCCATACCAAAATCCATTATATCCCTATCATTCACCTCCACCACAACCAAAAACCCAACCACATCCATCTCAAAGATCCATTCCTATATACCAACTTTTCCAAACCCACACAAGGAAGTAGCTCAGCCCACTCACAATGTTGAGGGACAACACTTTCAAACATCACCTCTTGATCTCAATGGTATTCATCTTAGCTCAAGAAGAGAATTGAAAAAAAGAGATTCTCTTGATGTCATTGAAGGATAAAATTCAGAAAAAAGAAGATTCAAATGAGAAGACCAAAGAATCATGGGCTGCACTTGATGAAGAGAAGACATCAAAATCAAATATTGAGAAATTTCCCTCATGTTTACCATCAGTTCCTCCATGTGTTCAAGAGAATAATCAGCAAAAGGAAGCAGATATGAACTTCATGGAAGAAGCAGACGTCCAAGATTATCCAAATACGCAAGACGACCAGGGGCATCAAAACTATATTGAAGTATGGTTCCATACAATCAGTAATTTGTAGCCACACACTCTTCTTCAACAATTCTTGATCTCATATCAATCAAAGCATTTGGTCTCTGAAATCCAAGTACATTTCAAAGCATATATTTCAAGCCTACACATTAGTTTATCTACCATATTGATGTGCACATGTATCCATTGGAAGTATTCTTATACTTGAAAGAGATTTTGTTTTTCAAGTAGAGTAGGATAGAAAAATAAAAAATGGAAAATAAAAGAAAAAATAAAATCTCAAGTGAAAACCTCTTTTGAGGTGCCTGAGATTGTCTCATTGATTAAAAACCTCCATGAGGCGGTCAATGGGTTGGGAAAAAAGAGAAAAAGAAAAGATCCTAGGTGAAAACCTCCTTTGAAGCACCTAGACAGACCTACTAGTTGAAAACCTCATTGAGGTGGCTAGTAGGCCTAAAAGAAAAAAATAATAAAAAATATTTGCTTCGTGTATCTCTCTCTCATGAATGTAGGCGCTCTCCAACCTCTGCAAGCAACAAAAACAAGTTAGCCACCAAACAAAAAGTTGATAAAAAACTTAGTCAAAGGAATTCAAACTTGGAATTTCTCCTCCTTTGCTCAGATGCTACAAAAGGACCATGGCCATGCCAACCCATCACCCTCATCTATTTCCACCATCCACTCTTGATTCTCAAGATTTTACCACTCATTTTTATTGTTGTCTTAAAATGCTACAAGAAGGCTCTGTTTTTCTATAGGAAGTAAAAATACACAGAGAAGGAAATTATTTTTGGCATATCCTAAAAATCATGTATCCATTTGACAAATTTTTTCAGGGGGAGATGCATATGGATGATAGTAACATGCCCAAGCAAATTCAGCAAATTCTGGTGCACACTTTCGAGAAATTGACCTCCATCAACTACAACCATTTTTAAATTTTATCGATATTCATGCATCCATTTGCCAATTTGTTTCATGGGGAGATTCATATGGATTATGGCAACATGCCCAAGAAATTTAAGCAAATTTTAGTGCACAGTTTTCAAGAAATTGACCCCCATCTCCTACAACCATTTTAATTTTTTCTCATGATTCGTGCATCCATTGGCCAAGATTTATTTATGGGGAGGTGCATAAGGATTATGGAAACATGCTCAGAAAATTCCAGGTTAATCCAATATACCATTATGGAGATCTGGGCAAAACAAGTCTACTATAGGTTTGCTACAGGATGTTGCTACATGATTCTTTGTACTACTACAGGATGTCTTGAATTGCTACAAGAAGTTGGCTAAGGGGTTTTAAAGGAAAATAATGGTGAGATGAAGTGTTGGAAGGGTATCGGATAGTTGTGAAAAGTGAGGGGAAGGTGAACATCACCCATGACCAAGCTCAACTCCAAGAAGGTTGGATTTGACTATGACAACTTGCTCACAGTAACTGGAAGACAGAGGTTTAGAATGTGGGTTGGAATCCATCAACTCCAACAAGAGTATATTGAATGCTAAAAGGAGGCCTACACACAAAAAAGATTACATCAGTTAGAAAAAGCATCATGCTATGAAGACCTATGCATCAGCAAACAAAGGAAGTCAACACCTCTGAAATCATCATGTTGTGAAGATTAGCAATAACATTTTAGCCAAGGATGTGAAGCAACAACAACAACAACAAAAAGCTAGGAGACCTCCAGATTCAAGGCTATCAGCAATAGGACCTCCACCAGGTTATCACATGTAGCTTCAAGATCCTTAGCATCAGCTTGATGACCACCAAAGGAAAATTCAACATTCATATTAGCAACCTCAATATCACCTGAAAAAACAAATCAAGGGTAAGGCCTAGGTATTCAATCCTTTAAACCTTTATTAAGAACTTATTTTATCTTGAAAAACATTGAAAACATATGAAGGAAAATGATTTTATATCCCATATTAGTAGCAGAGAAATCCCAATCTTATTTAGCAATTAATTTCACTTTTCCACCAAGACACTCAAACATGGGGGAGAGGACAAGACAAAAGTGAAAAGGACTTGAACAAGTGGGATGTAATCATTTAGTCATGATGGAAGACAAGGAGTGTGAAGGGGTAGGTGAGGGCTAACCCAGTTAACTCAAAGAGCTTTGATTTTATTTTACACGTAATAAAAAAATAAAGAAAAGTTGAAAAAAAGAGGAAAATACATGGAAAAAATGAAAAAAATAAATAAAAAATGGACCCACCACCTCTTGGCATGCAAAATTTAGTTCCTAAAGGATTCAAGTTGTGTGCAGCTCATTACAGTTGAAGAACCACTCGAGGGAAAGAAGCAGCCTCAACCTACGGTAGGGCTTCCTTGGGAAACTAAGATTAAAAAATTTTGTAGCAAGATGAGCAGCAGAAAGAGCATCAAATAGACCAAAAAACAAAGCATGAAACATGTCCACATACATGAAGAACAACAAGGTGAGCATGATGAATAGGTTGCTCAGAGGATGAGCAACAGCTTCAATAGGGGGTATGATGGACCTCTAAATTAGACATAAATTAAAGCCCATCTAACCTTTCTTAGGCTCGTGAAGGCTATATTAAACCTCTCCTTCTAAATATAATAATGTTTTTTAGCTTTAATATGTTCATTAGGAAGGTTTATGGATAATTGCGTATTTGTGCCTAATATTATTTATTTTTGTAGAATATTGTGAGAATATTGGGAAGATTATGGAGATTTGGAGGAGGAGATAATTTAGGGACTTTATCCATACTACAGGAAGATAATATTGGATAATAAATTGACAAGATATTCTGAGATTATTGCACATATTCTGGAGCTCCAATGATTGAGAAATTCTAGGAATTTTTTCCCTGTTATTTAATGCAGATTCCTATGTTGGGAACCAGATCCATTATTTGAGGGACTTTGGAGGGGAAATCTTCCTCATTTCATGGATAATGCTTCCTAATAATTTTTTACAAGTACCAAGTCGAATTTGCCTCTAGGGGTGGATTTTTTATTAGTCTTCTTATGGAAAGAACTCGTATTTTTGCAACTCCACTTTCATTTCTTGCAAGGATGTAATTGTATTGATGGAAATAATGAAAATTAGTGCCATGTTCAGCTTCTAAATCTTGGTCTTATTCATAGGACCCTAATTTCCCTTAGGCTTGGCCATCCCAGAAGCCTCAGAGCCCTTTTGTATCCTTTACTTTTCTTCCTTTCACTTCTTATTCACGTGCATCTCTTGTTCTTGTCTTTTTCTATTTCTGCATTTAGTATTGATGGTTTATTTTTGTAGGATTGGGTTAATTGGTTGAAGTAAGTTATTTTGCAGGACCAAAAGAATGATTTAATCCTTTGAACAAATTTTGAATGTCATAATAATAATTTAGATACTTGGATTAGTTTGCTTATTCCCAAATCTAAATTTCTGGAAGTCCCTTGCGGCAAATAGTAGTAAATTCTGCTATTTTTAAGAACATGCTAACGAGCTTCTATAGAGTTCATTCCACATGCATTAGATCAAAAAAACATTCTAGTTAATAAAAAAAATTTCCCCATTTCATTCACACTTGATTAGGTTAGGAATTTTATATATAAAATAGCTCACTAGTTCTCAAATTTCTAGATTTTATACTAGTAAGTTTTTGTCATTTTTTAACATGTGTTAACAGGGGTATTTTTGAGTGATTCCACTTGGAATGGAGACCTAATACATCCTAGTCAATAAAAAAACTCCCTTACAATTTGGATTTGATTTTTTTGGTCATTCAGTGAATTATATCTTCCTGTAGCAAACATGTTTCCTGTAGCAAATTATTGTAGCACTCTTCCAACATGTATATACTTGCCCATATTTACTCAAAAAACTTGGTTTGTGTCCCTTAGGGTTGAATCATAGCCCCTAGGATCTAAATCAATGGTTGATGAGGAATAAATACCACCTAGTACTTCCCTTCTTACCCATGCAAAACATTTCAACAATTTGGGTCAATGGACATATTTATCAATTGAATAATACAATAATGGCTTTCTACATTGCCACATCCAATGAACTTTTTCAATGGATCTAAACTCTTTGAAATGTAATGATTGATATGTAGTTCATGATATTTTCTTTATGCAATTAGAATAGGTTTGATTTCCTTGTATTTTCTTTCTTTTAATACGTTAAGGTTTCCATTTCGAGAATTCTCATTTCTACAATTAGTTTAGGATTTGATTACATTCAATCCATTACATCATGATAGTGAAGGAAGGACACATTTTATGTTTCACATATATTTTCGATACCTCTTAAGTTTGTACGAACCCTAGGTTGATAATATAAGTTGGTAGCCTTGGGAGTTGTAGCATTCTTGTTGCGATACTGAGGCTCATTAATAGGGAAGGTTTGGGATGATTCAACATGGGATGTTGTGGCATTATGATGTGGTGGATCAACCTCAAAAAAATTATATGTACAGGTAAGGCCCACCAATCCACGTAAACCAGGAGGTCCCATCCCAGAGTTCCATACAAGGATAATGGAGGAGAGTACTTGGATGAGAAGTGTGGGATGACGAGGTAGGTTGGTACCAAGAAGAAGACCAGAGGGATGGGCCCCATTGTGTCATATGCACATGATAACAAAACATTGGTGGAAATTGAAACCTAAAAAACACCTTCTAATTCCCCCCTACAATGATTTCAGAGAACGTGTGAAATGGGTGGCATAACGGATGTTGGTTGTGATATGGGTGGAGGCATTTTGGTCAGTTGCATGGGGGCCTTGGAACCCTAGTCCGGAACCACGATTGTCGTAGGGTGCCTGTCTATTAATAGCTGATGAGCCTCATCATTGGGTAACTACATGGACCTTAATCCACCTCCTAGTTTATTCAAATAAACTCTTCTCATAATTTATTACATATTTTGATTGTATTTTTCTTAATGAGATGAGTCAAAGTGAGATATTATGCCTAGTGGACTAATATGCATTGATTGCAGGTTTTTGAGAGAAAATCATTGAAATTTTGGCTAATTAAGGGCTGAAACTCGAATGATACAAGGAGGAGAGATTGTAGGAGGTAGATACTCCTCATTTACTCCTCACTCATTTGAATATTCCTCCATCAATCACACTAGCTCGGAGTACAAGCAGCCAAGTCATGGAGATCAAAAGGCAGTTGAGCAAGTGACATTCAAAGAGCTAGTTTATCTCGAGTTTGGGAGCTGAGCCTCCTTCGATTTAAGGAATTTGTTTCCATACTTCAATTGTATAAATAATAAGGCCTAGAGCCTTATTACAATTTTAATTTTGCAGTAAAAACACTAGTCATTTTCGTGTTCAATTTTTGTGGAAGACATTGTTATGTAATTTTCTATTTTGATAATGAGAATGGGAATTTCCTTAATCCAGCACTAAGTTGACTCAGAGGGTTGAAGATCTTGGGTTAGGGCCCAACTCTAGTAGCAAAGTCTCCTCTTCTTGTATTTGTATGCTTAGTCAATTTCATAGATTAATGGTTGAATTGTCTTTAGGATTATTTCATTGCAAGTAGTTGTAGATTTGATTAGTTTGCTTCCATTTGTGCTTTACTTAAACAATAGATTAGAAGAGACAAAGGAACATCAAAAAGCTGTCAGTAGGTGGATTTTGCCTCACTCCTTCCTTCATGGATCATGGTTTGAGGAAAGAACCCCTATGCAGCCCCAAAAAGACAAAACTCTAGTTTCTCATGGAATTTAGGGTTTTCTGTACTTAGGTCAACATTTGATCATTTTTCAAGAATAGGATTTAGTTATCATTTCTTCTATCTTCAGTATTCCATTATATCTCATCAAGGTTTCATACTATTTTGCAATGTTTCCTCATGCATGAAATAGGTAACTAGCTCATGAAATTTCATTTTCCTTAGTTAATTGAAATCCTTCTTGTTTACATGATTTATGGATAAATTTAAATGGTTGATGCAGTGCAAGATTTTTAGCAGTACATAGATATTTCATGATCAACAACCTTGTCCCAAATTCATCCATCCATGTTCATTCATTTCTTTCATTAAAACCCTCACCAATTTCACCATTTCACAAGAATACTTCTCCAAGCTTGTTGAGCAAATACATCCATCTCCCAACTCTTGTTTTTAGTTCTAAAGTGGTATTAGGTGCTCTATATCCTCATTCCATCCACCAACCATCTTCCCTAAGCCTTCCATCACCTTCAACATTCCTCCTTTTTCTCTCAGCTGTATCCTGTAGGAATACAGGGGATCCTATAGGAATTCAGGACATCCTGTAGGTTGACCTGTAGTGACCTGTTTTGAGGTTGAATTATGGAAAAAACCCCTAGGAAGCTAGAAAAGGACCCCTACTTGTCTCCCAATCCTTATGACAATTCACCATCATCCCTAAGCCACCTTCCACATCACCAAAAGAGGCTAGATTTCATAATTTCTCATGAAAAAAAGACAAGAAGAAAAACATAGTTATTTTATTCATTTACATGCACAACAGTAGAATGTTGGATGTTTCAATTTGCATACCTAGGACAGTAGGATTGCACATGTTAACTTAGTATTCTTTTGAAGCAAAGCCTCTTAGGAGTTAGTTAGAAAAATGGTGTGTTTTAGCATTTGATTTCAGTATTTTTCCTTACTGCAGTAGACTGTCAAGCTTTCCCTTAGTGTAGACTTCTCTTTTCCTCATTGGTAATAAAGCTTCTTTTGAATCAATAGAAGTATGGTTTGAAAAATAATAGTGGTATATCACCAGCTTAGCAATGAAAAAGAGTGAACCCATCACATTTACTTGTGTATACAGCACTGTCACCTCTAAGTTTGTACGAACCCTAGGTTCATAAAGTAAAGTTGGTAGCCCTAGGAGTTGCAGCATTCTTGCTGCAATACTGGTGCTCACCAATGGTAGAGCACATCGTCCTAGACCAATCCATTCATAAGCCATTGATTCCCTGTTTGTTGTGATCATCAGATTTTATTGGTGATAGTGGGGACTGCTAGGGTGTAGTGACAAAGTGTTGTTTAAATATGTACATATTTAGTAAATCTATATTTATATATATATAATAAGATTTTTTTTAATCCCATTCTTATCACAGCATAAGAGGAATTGGGTTGGGAGTGACCATCCCATTGGGGTACAGTGGGATGTGTTACAGTGGTTATATATCAATGTATTTATCAACACTAATTATAAAGGAATGCATTATCCTTAGTTTTCTTTAATGAGATGTTATTTCTAGTATATCATGGTTATGAGGGGTTGGATGTCTGTAAGTCTATTGTTTGGTACTATTTTGAGTTATGGATTTATTTACATGGTTATATATGAATGTTAATGACCTTAACTTTTTAAAATTGTTATGTTGGTCGTTTCAACCCTTTTGGCCCCAAATATTCCAAATCTAGAACCACTATAACAGAGCCTCATTAATAGCCATTGGATCCAATTCTTATATTATATAAACAAGGGAAGAAGAGGCTTACCTTATATTAAAATTCTCACACTCAATCCTTTTATTATTAGGAAATGAGTCTAAGCACATTACATATTATGTATCGGTGCGACTCCATTCTCTATAAGCTCCTAATGCTTTAAACTTTCCTCCCATTTCTTGTAATGCAACCACACCACATGACTTAGGTATTCGCTCTTTTTCCTTGGTGTACCATTCTCTACCCATCAAGACACATCATCTTGGGCTTACCTCACCTTGGCCTATCCCAAAAGTGTGCATAATGGGAATGCTTTGGTAGACATGCTTCGAGAATGGGAATTATTCATGAACAACTGCTCTGGTAGACATGCTTTAGGAATGGGAATTATTCATTTCAACTATTGTTCATGGATCCTATCAAATTTTGTCCCTAACCCTTTTTCAAGCACACTCAATCCTTTTCCTTCCAGGAGGAGTCAACAACACTCACGGTCTCACTTTACTCCATTGTTTCCATGCAAGAGGATTCAATTTCACCCCAACACTCTTCGTATTGGCTAGCCTTCAGATATCATCTTGGTCCCCAATTATCCAAATTTTTCCTTTGCATGCTCTCCTTATGACCTTTCAGGGAAGACCTTGCCCGACCTGTCACCCTGGCATAGTAAATTAATGTGTTTATCTTGATAGACTTTAAATTTGTGTTCCTTGGTGTTGTCAATTGAGGTACTTTTCTAAAACTTTAAAAAAAAGTAGTGGTGGCCGCCTATGTACTCTAATTTTGGATCTATTAAGGATCTTAATGCTTCTTCATCACTCCTCCAAACATCCCACTCAAGTAGTCTATAACAATGCTTTAGTTTACTCTATATTTAGTTACAATGACCAAAGTGAAGTATGCAAAACATAGACATCTACTATATTATTAATATATATGTGTGTGATCCATAAGATAAAATGAAATGATTGTAGATGGATTGGCTACAATATTTTATAATTAAAAATACACTTTCCACTCCACATTGATTATTATTATTAACTCAATATTTATATGAATACACAATGTTGGTCTAGATCCTCAAAGATAGGATTGAATGGGCCATTCTTGTCATAATAAAATAAATTATAACAATTATGTAAATGTAATGAATTACATGGAAATTGAAAAAAAAACTCTATCCTACCAATCCACACATTGGAGAACCAACTCCTTTGGTAAAATATTTTGACCTATTAGTCAATTGATTTTTACGGATCCCCATGCATCATATTCCAAAGGAACAAAGGATTCATGGGCTCATGCACATGAGGTCTTCAATAGTTCTGCCACTTTTCTATAATAATGTGGAAGTCATTCAAGTTGCATCAACTACTAGATGGTCCTTCCACTTAACCAAATACTCATAGTATTCCTTTCCTTAGTTTTCTTAATCTATATCTTGT
>Ga0068628_1000743_pt1 | contig 12442 bp, 10 predicted proteins | sample InSIn2gowninarea_FD_77431 | JGI IMG/M metagenome (GOLD analysis project Ga0068628, IMG submission 77431) | Clean room microbial communities from NASA Spacecraft Assembly Facility at Jet Propulsion Laboratory, Pasadena, California, USA -... ... | reverse complement strand
GGTAACTTGGTTTTCTTCGCAAATTTTCATTAACTGCTCTTGCAAGTTACCCCGCGTTAAGGCATCTAAAGCCCCAAAAGGTTCGTCAAGTAACAGTAGTTAGTGACTTGCAGCGCTACTTTAATTCCCGGATAACGGTGGCGAAACTGTCCTAGCAAACGCGGCACGAAATATTTAGCCGTTGTAATTACAGCTAAACGCAGATTTCCCTGTTTTAGCCCTTTCAAGTCTGCCAAAGTCATCTCTAGCTGAGACATTTTCTCGGAGATATCTTTGCACGCCGTTAAAACTTCTTTTCCGGCATCGGTCAGGTAAATTCGTTTGCCTATTTGTTCAAACAACGGTATTCCCACCGCTTTAGTTAACTGCTTAATTTGTTGCGATACTGTGGGTTGGCTAAGAAACATCTCCTCTGCTGCCCTTGTAAAGCTACCGGATCTGGCGATCGCTTCAAATACTTTCAGTTGATGCAGAGTTGCGTGTTTTAACATCCATTTTCCTACCAATCAATCATAGTCAAATCCTATCATAAGTTTTAAATTTAGTTTTATTTCTATCGCTAACTGAGGAATTTTTATCGATCCCCACTTCATTTATTTGTCCATAAAATCGCTCAAGCTACGTTAAGAGAATACTTTGACCTTAAAGCTATCTCCCTAAACTCCGTACAAAACTTTAATAGATAGCTTCTATGAAAATTATAAAAAATACAGCTTGTGCCTATGATTGCTTCAGGGTATTCTCAGTAAGAAGTCGCCAAAGCAGAAACATAACGTTGCACGGGCTGCATTAGTTATGTGTCAAGAACATTGCAGGTTTTAAAGCTGTAGATGTTTGTCTTTGGAGTTATTGAGAGTTCAGTCTAGGGATTACAGCCTACGCTCCCAGCAGTTTTCTGGCTCTCCAAGGGCGATACACGTCGCCGTCCGCAGACTGTCTTCGAGGCGTTTAGCGTCGGCATAAAAGACAGGAAATTGAATTTATCATCAGGAGATTTTATGAGTCAGTTTTCGCGCCGCAAATTTTTGTTAACTGCTGGAGTATCGGCGGTAGGCTCGGTATTACTCAATGGCTGCTTGGGAAACCCCCCCGATTCTTCTAACATTACTCAAGCGCAACAAGTATCGGCGATCGATCTTAGCCCCGAACAAACACCCGAAACTACCAAAGTAAAGCTAGGCTATATACCCATTGTGGAAGCGGCTCCTTTTATTATTGCCAAAGAAAAAGGCTTTTTTGCCAAGTACGGTATGACCGGGGTTGAGCTTGCAAAACAAGCATCTTGGGGGGCAATGCGGGACAATACTGAAATTGGATCGAGCGGCGGTGGCGTTGATGGCGGTCAATATCAAATGCCCATGCCCCATTTAATAACTGAAGGTGTAATTACCAAAGGTAATCAAAAAATTCCCATGTATGTCTTGGCGCAGTTGATTACCCAAGGAAATGGAATTGCTCTTGCCAGCAAGCATAAAGGTAAAGATATTGGTTTAGACCTAGCTAAGGGCGGTAAGGCAGTTTTCGACCAACTCAAATCTACAAAAAGTCCTTTTACTGCCGCTTATACCTTTGCCCAGGTCAATCAAGATTTTTGGATTCGTTACTGGTTAGCCGCCGGGGGCATTAATCCCGATACAGATGTTAAATTAATTCCCGTCTCCGCCGCTCAAACTGTGGCCAATATGAAAACCGGGACAATGGACGCTTTTAGCACTGGAGATCCCTGGCCCTATCGCATTGTCAAAGACGATATTGGCTTTATGGCAGCATTGACCGCCGAGATGTGGAAAAACCACCCCGAAGAATACTTTGCTATGCGTGGAGACTGGGCTGACCAAAATCCCAAAGCTACTAAAGCAATCTTAAAAGGAATTATGGAAGCGCAACAGTGGTTAGATAACTTTGATAACCGCCAAGAAGCTGCAACTATTTTAAGTTCCCGAAGTTATTTCAATTTACCAAAAGAAATTTTAGTTAATCCCTTCCAAGGCAAGTATGACATGGGCGACGGTCGGGTAATTGATGACAAATCAATGGCAGCGTATTACTGGAAAGATGAAAAAGGTAGCGTTTCTTATCCTTACAAAAGTCACGATCTTTGGTTTTTAACAGAAAGCGTGCGCTGGGGCTTTTTGCCTCCAGCTACTTTAACCAATGCCAAAGCGCTAATTGATAAAGTCAACCGCGAAGATATTTGGAAAGAAGCGGCAAAGGAAGCCGGAATTGCGGCGGCAGATATTCCCACCAGTACATCTCGCGGAATTGAAACCTTTTTTGATGGTGTCAAGTTTGACCCAGAAAATCCCACCGCTTATTTGCAGAGTTTAAAGATTAAAAAAGTCAGCATTTAAACATCTATTTGACTGTTGATTAATAATTTTTGATTTTCAGCAACGTACTTTTAATTGAGGAGAACACAACCAATGACTACATTGCAAAGCCGACGACCAAGCGCCAGAAATAGCAAAAGTTGGGTTAGTAAGCAATTGCCTGAACTTGTCCCGCCAATAATTGCGATCGCAATTTTTCTGACACTATGGCAATTATTTTCTTGGATTCCAGGGGCAACTTTACCTGGTCCAATTCAAGTTGTTCAAGATACTTGGGTCTTAATTTTCTGGCCCTTTTACGATCGCGGTGGTACAGATAAGGGTTTATTTTGGCAGATTCTCGCCAGTTTGCAAAGAGTCGCGATTAGTTACACCCTAGCGGCAATTGTGGGCATTGGCCTTGGGATATTAATCGGCACAAATAAAATGATGTCCAAGGCTTTAGACCCCATCTTTCAACTATTGCGAACTGTACCGCCTTTAGCCTGGGTTCCCATTGCTTTAGCCGCCTTGCGCCAAAACGAACCCGCCGCCCTGTTTGTAATTTTTATTACGGCAATTTGGCCCATCTTAATTAATACGGCCGTCGGAGTAAAGCAAATTCCCCAAGACTACAACAACGTTGCCAAAGTATTACAACTAAATCGCAAAGAGTATTTCTTTAATATCTTAATTCCGGCGGCGCTACCTTACATATTTACAGGTTTACGCATCGCGATCGGGCTTGCTTGGTTGGCAATTATCGCCGCAGAGATTGTGATGTCTGGTATTGTCGGCATTGGCTTTTTTATCTGGGAAGCTTACCAAAACAACAACGTTAGCGAAGTAATTTTAGCTTTAATCTATATCGGCGTTGTGGGCTTTTTGCTAGACAAGTTAATGGGTTGGGTCGAAACCAAGATTTTACCCGCCGAAACTAAGTAGATCCGAAAATCAATTTTCCCCTAACCCCCAAACGAACTATGTCTGTATTTGTTGCTGTTGACCAAATTGATAAAGTTTTTCCTTTAGCTGGTGGCGGTAGCTATATCGCTCTTAAAGGTATCGATCTGCAAATAAAAAAAGGCGAATTTGTGTCGTTAATCGGTCACTCTGGTTGTGGTAAATCTACTTTATTAAACATGGTGGCAGGTTTAGATTTACCCAGTGAAGGCGTAGTTACCCTAGAAGGGCAAAAAATTACGAGGCCAGGGCCCGACCGGATGGTAGTATTCCAAAATTATTCACTGTTACCTTGGCGGACAGTCCGCGAAAATATTGCCCTAGCTGTAGACTCCGTAATGAGCGGTTTGCCCGCAAGCGAGCGCCAAAGCATTATCGAACAACATATAGATATGGTAGGTCTGCGCCATGCTGCCGACAAGCAACCAGGGCAGTTATCAGGAGGAATGAAACAACGAGTAGCGATCGCTCGTGCTTTAGCAATTCGTCCCAAACTACTGTTACTTGACGAACCTTTTGGGGCTTTAGATGCCTTAACGCGGGGTAACTTGCAAGAGCAGTTAATGAAAATTTGCGAAGAAAACCAAGTTACCGCCGTCATGGTGACGCACGATGTCGATGAAGCCGTGTTGCTATCTGACCGAATTGTGATGTTAACCAACGGGCCAGAATCAAAAATTGGTCAAATTTTAGAAGTAGATATTCCTCGCCCCCGCAAGCGGATGGAAGTAGTCGAACATCCCAGTTACTACAGCTTGCGAAGTGAAATGATTTACTTTCTCAATCAGCAAAAACGGATTAAAAAAATTCGGGCAAGAAAAACTGGTGCGATCTCCCGTCATGGTTTAGAGAAAGTTAACCTAGAACTAGGTTTCTTACCCCTAACGGCTTGCGCTCCCCTAGCTATAGCCAAAGAAAAAGGCTTTTTTACCAAGCATGGCTTAGACGAAGTAACTTTAGTCCGCGAATCGAACTGGCGAGGAATTACCGACGGCATAGTGGGCGGTTATTTAGATGCGGCGCAAATGCCCTCTGGGATGCCGATGTGGCTAACTTTGGGGGGACACGAAAATAAACCCGTCCCCGTCGTTACCTCTCTAACCATGACCCGTAACGGCAACGCCATCACCCTAGCAAAGCGCTTTTACGACCAAGGGGTATATAGCTTGTCCGACTTTAAGGAAATGCTGCACAAAACCCCCCAAGGTCAACACCGGATGGGTATGGTGCATCCTTCCTCAATGCACAACTTACTGTTGCGTTACTGGCTGGCGGCGGGAGGTATTGACCCCGATAGAGATGTCAAGCTATCCACCATTCCCCCAGCGCAGATGGTCGCCGACTTGCAAGCGGGAAGTATTGACGGTTATTGTGTCGGAGAACCTTGGAACTACCGCGCCGCCGATCTTGGAGTTGGTTTTACTATTGCCACAGACTTAGAAATCTGGCTAGGACATCCCGGCAAAGTTCTTGGCGTGAGGGAAGATTGGGCAGCAACTTATCCTAATACCCACATTGCCCTAGTTAAAGCTCTTTTAGAAGCTTGCCACTACTGCGCCGAGCCAAAGCACGGCCAAGAAATCCGCGAGATTTTGTCTCGGCGAGAGTATGTAAGTACAGATATAGATTATATCCAAGTTGGCGATCCAACTACTTCTACTTGTAGCCTAGAGCATCCGATGCGCGAGTATGCTCACCATCAGTTTTATGGAGACTCTGGGGTTAATCGTCCCAGTCGTACAGAACAACTATGGATTATGACCCAACTTGCTCGTTGGGGAGATACTCCTTTCCCCCGAAACTGGGTAGAAATCTTAGAGCGGATCTGCAAAGTTGGAGTATTTAGCACCGCCGCACGAGAACTTGGTCTTGGCGATATTACCTACACTCGCAAAGCAATTCAACTATTCGACGGTACAGTATTTAACGCTGACGACCCGATCGCCTATCTCAATAGTTTACCGATTAAACAAGATTTCTCCATTGCTGAAGTTGTCCTCGACTCCCGCCCAACCGTAGCTGCTTAATCAAACCCCATTCCTCCCTTTTTTAGAGAGGATCTCTGCACCCCAACTAATATTTCTAACTAAACCAATGCACAATCGTACCCTTGCTTACATCGACCCCACAAATAAGTCATCCGTAGGAAATACCACTCAAAACCAACCTTTTTTAGTAATAGAGGATGTTTCTAAGGTCTATCCCACTGCTAATAAAGGTACTTACACGGTACTGGAAGGAGTCAACCTTACTGTAGCGGAGGGGGAGTTTATCTGCGTTATCGGTCACTCTGGCTGTGGCAAATCAACGCTGCTAAATATGGTGTCGGGGTTTACAACTCCTAGTAGTGGTAGGGTAGAACTTAATGCTGTGCCGATTACGAAGCCGGGGCCCGATCGCATGGTTGTGTTCCAAAATTACGCGCTATTGCCTTGGAAAACTGTTTTTGAGAACGTCTACATTGCTGTTAATGCCGTATATCCCAACAAACCAGAAGCAGAAAAACGCGCGATTGTCCGAGAACATTTAGCAATGGTAGGACTAACCGAAGCCACCGATAAAAAGCCTACGCAAATATCTGGAGGTATGAAACAGCGCGTTTCTATTGCTCGTGCTTTGGCAATTCGTCCTCAAGTTTTGATTTTAGATGAGCCATTTGGGGCATTGGACGCGATTACGAAAGAAGAATTGCAAGAAGAATTACTTCAAATTTGGAACGATCATCGCTGTACAGTTTTAATGATTACTCATGATATTGATGAAGCTTTGTTTCTTGCCGATCGCCTAGTAATGATGACCAATGGGCCCGCCGCGAGTATTGGGGAAGTAATGGAGATTCCTTTTGCCCGCCCGCGCGATCGCACTCGAATTATGGAAGATCCGCAATACTACAAGTTACGCAACTACGCCCTAGACTTTCTCTACCACCGCTTTGCCCACGATGATACCGATTAAGCATCGCCCTCATAATTGCCTAAGTAACTACTTTATGCTTGCTTAGGCGATTTTTTGGAGAGGAGGTTTACTCTATACTATAAGTAGGATGACGGCTTTGTAATAAACAGAGTAAATAGCAAGCAATTATGACAAATTATGAGGGTAAAATTGTTCGCTCTTATAGTCAAGAAGATATCCAACAAATTCTCTCGATTGCGATTTCTCGTCAATCTGACGATACGGAATTTTCCTACGAACAGCTAATAGAAATTGCAGAAGAACTAGAAATTACCCCCGAAGCTTTGCAGCAATCTGAAATAGAGTGGCGATCGCAAAATACTATTGTCCGTCAAAAGCAAACTTTCGATTTATATCGCCGCAATCGGCTAAAAAAGAAAATTGGCAACTATGCGATCGCTAATTCTTTTTTTGTCGCCCTCGATTTACTCCAGGGGGATGGACTTTCTTGGGCGCTTTACGTTTTATTAATTTGGGGCTTAAAAGTTGGTCTTGATAGCTGGAATACTTATTACTCTAATGGTGAGGATTACGAAAGAGCTTTTCAAAGATGGTCGGGGCGAAATCAGTTAAAACAATCGGTAACTACTTTTGTCGGTAATCTTAAAAAGCGGCTAAATACATAGTGCCATTAAACAGAATGCTGTTTTAAGTCATCTATGGCAACGTGTTCGAGAGCCGAAGCATGAGTTGCAGCTAAATTAACTGGTGGAGCTACACCAGCTTCTAACGCTTCTTGCCAGCGAGACGCACACAAACACCAACAATCGCCAGGTTTTAAGCCAGGAAAACTAGCTCTAGGCGTACTCAAATCGTTTCCTTGAGCCTTAGTGTATTCTAAAAATTGGGCCGTAACTTTGGCACAAACAACGTGTACGCCAAAATCCCCCGCGCCCGTACTACACTTTCCATCGCGGTAATATCCAGTCATGGGAGATGTGCAGCAAATTTCTAATTCTCCCCCTAAAACATTTTGAGCATTACTCATTTTATTTATTTAGAAAACACCTAAGTTATATTACTTGTCACCCTACGAATAAATCAACTTAACGGATTAACTTTTTTTGTTTGCTTGTAGAACACAATACATAGAAAGTTACTGTACTCAATCTATCCAAATAGTTAACTTGTTAAGCAAGGGATAAAAGCAAAAGCTCTATCTAGGGAAAGTTTTGATTAACGATCGCAATGCAGTAAAACTAGAATGCTAAATTTTAATTGCGATTGTATTTTATGAAACTTAATCATTTTACCAAACAGCTTTCGACCGTAGGACGCTGGGTAGCTACAAGTCTATTTTGTCTGAGCGCGATCGCCTTTGTATGGCAAGGTGCGTTTATTGCAGACAATTCAGCAATGGCATCGCCAACATTAGTTGCAACTAGAGATACTGGGGACAAAGTTAAAGACACAACTGACGATATTGCTAAAAGCTCTAAGAACTTTATCCGCGATACAAAAGATAAAGTTCAAGATGCGGCTAATAGCAATGCCAAAAAAGTTGACAAATCTACTGGTGACGATAGTGTAGCGGAACGCAAAGCCAAGAGCGACAGAGACACAATCTACAAGCGAGCCGAAGAAGATGCGGCTCGAACTGAGAAAGCAGTAGACAACAATATGAATGCTGTAAAAGGCGCTGTTGAGAAAATCAAAGACGCTTTTAACTAAATTGTAATCTTGGATATTGCTTGTTTTAAAACCAGCGATCGCCCGATACTAAGCAGACTTGCTAAATATTGAGCGATCGCTTCACAATATTTTGACTGTGAATACCAACACCTAAGCTTTCGATTTTGTCCCTACTGACCAGTATGTTGCACCTAAAATCATTAGCCTGCTGTCTAGTATAGATGCTAGGAACTAACTGGAGGTGCTAATTTCCAGACTCTAGAATACTCTTTGATAACCTGCCTCCCTGATTGAGAGAGAAATTTGGTCAAACTTTGAGTAGCGGTTTTGGCTGAATCTCGACGGCTCTGAAACTCACCTTCTTGGCTATGATATCTCTTTACAAGATCAATCATTGAGTTCGTGACATAGTGTTTGTTAATTAAGTGAAAATTACAGCATAGCAACATAGATATAATAGCTAAATTGACAGATATTTCGTTCTCTATCTCCTCAAACTTCATCGTTATTTGATATGAATAAATAGTTGCATGAGATGGTTTGCAGAGGTTCTCCCAAAGAGCTTTTAGTTCAGTAATATCTGGTACAAGAATTTTCTTTAAGATTGTCTTAGACAAATAGATCGTCTCTCCAGCTATCCATTTAGATATAAGGTTATCACGTTGTCGCAAAAACGAAAATTTTGCAATCATCAAGGCTTCATATACTGAACGTAGTAGCACCAAGCCAGAGCCATATAAACCATCTATTGTTAGAATAAGACTTGAGTAAATTGCAATTTCATTTTTAATTAATGCTGATATAATCGGTGTTTCTGCATCGCTATGTTGAGTAAGGTTGTGTTTACCTATAAACCCATAAAATAATTCAATATACTTATCCTGTGCATTCATGCACTCTTGTATTGCTAATATACGCTCAGAGAATTTTTCTTGAGAGAGATATCGGTTGATCTGACGTTGTCTCTCCAATTCCTGAAATTGCATGAATATTAAAAGCTAAGTTACTGGTTATATTAACTATACTAAGTAGTTTAATTATAAATAATTAAATTATAGCTACTGTTACCGCTAAGAAATCAAAGCAGGTTGATTGTTTTTTATACTGAAACTATTGTACAAGCATCATGGCTACTTTTACGCGTAACATACAGAAACTTCCTTCAGCATCTATATTTGAGATTATCCAAAAATTTCCCGTATATCCACCATAAAGGAAGTATTGTACAAAAAGATTATGTATATCCTAATGATTTACTCTAAAACTTTAATTAGATAAGCTGTATTAAATTTTGCAAATAATAGTTAGCGTAATTTTGACTAATGTGTTCTTGTTCTAAACGTTTTCCATGAAGTAATAAATAAGCATATAAAGTCTGTTCTTCGGCGGTTAAGTAAGATAGAGTTCCAACGCCTCCACTTGAATCAGGAACGGCAAATTCTTGGAAAGCTTCAAAGGTTTGAATGTCCATCATTATAGATATTGTTTGAGGGAAGTGCGATCGCAGTTGAGAAAGAATCTTAAATCCGTCAACATCTAAATCCCCCCAATAAAAAATAGGACACTGTGATAGCCAAGCAACAGACTTTAAAGCTTGAATTGCGTACCCACTACCAAAAATTGCTAGACTATCGTTTTGAGCAGGTAAAGTCAGAAAATTCATTAAGTTTTCTGTAATAAAGAATCGGTGAGGTTCTAAGTGAAGTTGTCTAAATTCAGAAATGGGCGTACTGATATCAAAGAAGGGCAAGCTATACCTAGCTTTTATTATTCGATCTAAAACTCTAAAACGAATAATTGGTTCGCGGTAACGCAGAGAAAAACGCTTTTCAAAAACATATTCTCTTTCACCTTCTACGGAGGTAAGCTGTTCAATTGGTAAGATAGCTTCTAAAAGCCTACGCAAAATATCTTTATTTTGTTCAATGAATTTAGTGTGAACCTGAATAGGTAATTCTCGAATATACAAGTTAGGCTTAAGGTTGCATTGAAAATACTGGCAGACTTTGAGTAAATCATGCCAGTCGCTATGCTTAATTACTTCTAAGGGATTTTGACAAAGCCATCGATCTAGTTTGGGAACTGCTACGCGGATAAGTTCTACATCTGCTTTAAACTGTGAAAATTCCTGCTCTTTTTGTATTAGCTTTAAGTAGTCTTCCTCAGTTTCAATACTAATACGTTTAGGTAAAGATTGTTGTCCGTGCTTGTAGGTCTTCCGAGACTCCAACTCAAGATTATAACCATAGCCTAAACTTTGTTTTGAATTGTCGATCAACTGAGTCACTTCTGTTCGCAAACTAATGTAATCTTTAGGAAAAGAACCTATAGAAAGTTCTATGGAAAAGAAGTTTTCTTGCGTAAGAAATGAACGGAGAAATAAAGGATAGCGACTATTGGCTTTTTGTTGAATCTGAGTAAAATTAATCACGATCTTGACTAAGAGCAAGCTAACAATTTTGTCGATATTCTTCAATGGGAATAGATGCGATTTTAGAGCAGTTTCCTTCTGGTGCGTTGTAGACAAAGTGAAGGCTAGAAATGTATGATTCAATTACATTGATTTTATCTTTTGGAGTTACCACTAAAAGTTGTAGGTTTAAGTTTTTAAAAAGTGCCATTGCATAACGAGCATTGCTGTCATCGGATTTACTAAAGGCTTCATCAATTACCACAAAACGGAAAGACCTATTTTTTACCGTATCTTGACTTAAGCCAAATTGATAGGCGATCGCTGATGCTAAAATAGTGTAGGCTAATTTGACTTTTTGCCCGCCAGATTTTCCCGATGAATCAGTATGGTGTTCTTTTTCAGCATTATCTGAGCGGTAGCGTTCGCTGACTGAAAAATCTAGCCAATTACGAACATCGGTAACTAAACCTGTCCATCTATCTTCAGATTTAAATCGTTCAATTAGGCGGCTTTGAATATTTTTAAATCGTTCTTCATTGTCTTCGGCGCTGTAACGAGCAGCATCGCCGAGACAAGCAATCAAATCTTGCTTAAAATCTCGAATTTCACGGTTACGGCTTGGATCGTAGCATAATTTGATATAGGTAGATTCTGTATAATCAATATTCTGCAAAGATTCATTTAGCTCGTCTATACTTTGCTGAATTTCTTCCTCTTGCTTTTCTAAAGAACTCTTAAACATTGAAATAGCAATAATTACTTTCTCGTTCATTAGTTGTTTAAAACGTTTTTCGTGACGAGGTAAGTCATCTTTCTCTACTTGGGTTTTAAGTTTAAGATACTCATCTAAATATTCCAAGGATGTTAGTAGTTCTGAGGTTATTTCAGGAAAGGCATTTTTGAATTTGTACATTTGTGTAGTTAACGAACTACCAGATGTATTCTGCTGTTGCTCTTGTTGACGGAGTTGTTCTTGCAGATGTTCGCGTAAGTTAGCTTCATCTTGGGCAATTGTTTCTAGAGTCATCAAGTATTTCTTAATTTTGGTACTCCAGCGTGTTGCAAATGCCTGAATATCTTGCTCAGAAATTGAGCGTATTTTAGCATTGCATTCGTTCTGTTGGCTCTGATTATTGCTTTGTTTAATTTTAAGAGTTTCAATATCTCGAATTAAATTGTCGCGGTGTTGTCCTGCTTGAGCAATTTCTTGTTGAGCGCTCTGAAGCTGTGATTCTAACTGCTTGAGATGATTAGAACTAGCTTCTAATTGGTGTTTTTGCTCTTGAAGTTTGAGACGATCGCTCTCTATTATTCGCCAATCAATTTCTGAGAAATCAACAAACTTCATAAAGTCTTGCAGCCAGGATGTTTGTTGCATCCGTTGTTTGCGATCGCGATCCAGTTGTTGTACTTTTTTATCAATTTGCGTAAGTTGTTGATTGATTTGTTTTAAGTCAGCTTCTAACGCTTTAATTTTGCTGGCGTTATTCCAACCCAAAATGTATTGACTGCGAGCGCCAATTGGGGAGCGATCGTCCTTTTCATACCGTTCTGCTCCATGTTTGAGCAACCCTGTGCGAGTGATGGCAAGAATTTCATGTTGGAACTGTTCTACCGTATCGCAACAAACATAGCTAAATTGACGCACCAGTCGATCCCGCAACCATTGCGAGAATGTATCGTTGTCTTGCTTAATTTCCAGTTTGTGAGGAATCTGCCTGAGATTGAGGGCGCGTTGTGTTGGGCTGGCAACTACCGGAGTCACGCGATAGTAGACCAACCGTCCTTTCAAATGAGTCTGATTTACATAGGTATTGACCGCTTGATAATGAATTTCAGGAACTAGAACGTGCAAGCCAAACCCTCGAAGCAATCGCTCGATCGCGCCTTCCCATTCCTGCTCTTCAAGGCGGACTTGTAAAAGCTCTCCAATAAAGGGGAGATCGCTTTGGGCTAGATTCAAGTCACGGACAAGGCGATCGCGAATATCAAGATTAGCTTTAGGAATCTGGCTTTTGCGGCTGCGAAGAGATTTTAACTCATCTTCCAGTTGTGTTTGTTGTTTTTGCAGACCGCTACGCATTGCGATTTCATCATCTCGTTGTGCTACTAAAGTTTGCAACGCTTCATCAATGTCTTGCTTTAGTTTTTCTCCTTTTATTCTTGCTGC
>Ga0068628_1000740_pt1 | contig 12449 bp, 15 predicted proteins | sample InSIn2gowninarea_FD_77431 | JGI IMG/M metagenome (GOLD analysis project Ga0068628, IMG submission 77431) | Clean room microbial communities from NASA Spacecraft Assembly Facility at Jet Propulsion Laboratory, Pasadena, California, USA -... ... | reverse complement strand
TTCGACCTAATTCCTTCCCACCTCCAAACGCCATCATATCTTGCCACTGTTGTTGTGCCATCGAATTATTGTTCACTCCAACAGCGCTTCCATCTGTCCATACACGACAGCTCATGTCGTAGCTTGCACTCAGCAATAAATCTGGTAGATGTGGACTCCACGCTAACCTTCTGACCGCATACTCATGTCCTGGCAACACAGCAATTGGTCCTTGTCCGGCGTTTGGAGGTGGGAAGGAATTAGGTCGAATGGATCGACATACAGAGTTCGCGACTGGAGTGGACTGGTGTTTATTCGGTGCTGAAGGATGGTGCGCGAGTACTGCGTGGGACGAGCGGGTGTTGGTCTGGGATGTGCGGGCGGTGATGGGTCGATGAGAAAGTGCAATATACAAAGGCATCGCAAACGAAGCAGACATGGTTCACGCCACCAAGTGCAGTCACGACAACACAGGGATATCAAGACGGCGAGGGAACACGACGAAGACACGCAAGTAAGCAATTCGACAACCTCGATGCTGGAATCACGGCAATCCATATGACCGACTGGAGTTTAAACCATGATATTGGATTACCATTATAACATCATCGAGCAGATGTGTTTTAAGGTAGCCTCCTTCACCATTGAGATCGGGAAAATTGGGTTGCCACTAAATCCAAAGAACAAGAAGCACAATGCCTTAGGAATGTCTCCTTCTTCTGCCCCTAACACGACCACTAGTTTCTCAACACCCTTCGAGCACATAGTTGCCGAGCAACGAGCACTCGACTAACTTCGGTCGGACGCACGGAATTATGGTCAATTTAAGGCGCGGAGCATGGTCGATTTTGAGCACATGAACTAATTATACAGCACAACGGCCTTGCTAACACCTTACACCGTCTCAACTCTATTCTCGGTGGTTTCACGGATCGCCACAGTAACCGATTGCTATCAATTCGAATCGCTATATTTCGAAACTAGCCACTCCTCTTCTCTCGAGATTTCCAGTGAAGCGTCTTTCTCCTTGGCCAGGTTCCGTCGAGCCGTCCGTCTCTGTTCAAAATGCTCGGTGCTCATAAACGTCCCGGCCAATACGTCAGATATCTTCTCGATACGCTTCCTGAACTTGATGAGCTCCTGCAACCCGTTCCACTGATCTCCTATAGCGCGTTCTTTCCAATACGGGCTGTCATATCCGTCATCAGCTTCGATATCGGAGATAATCTCGTGGATAGTGTCCGCTTCCTTCCACATCTCACTGATCTCTTCATCGACGCCACGTAAAATTTTCGGAGCGAATGCTCGTGAAATCAACAGAAACCTAGCTGTGTCCTCACCAATACGCACGACCTCCGCCTTAATATACCAGTTGACGGCCTCGCGTGTGCAGCCTCTCAACCCGTGCACACAATCTTCTCAACAATCTCCACGGGCATAGTGCGCCAGCACGGATGACACATCTGCCACTTGTTGATTTTTTCCATACATCGATCGATGCTCGAAGATTCCCTTTCCGATGTATCACTATACTTCTGAAAACATCGCCAGATCGTGTCTTTCACCGGGAATAACCTTCTAGACTGTGACAATGAATGTAGACGGCTGCAAGCGACTCTTTTGAAGCTGTTACGGTCTTTCTTGAGACGTTGAAGGTATCCGCGGAGATCAAGTGCAAATTGTTTTGATACGAGCAGAGACTGTTGGACCGCGTCCCACAACTTCTTGATCGCAGACCGACGCATGTCCTCAACCTTCCTCACAATCTTTCTCACCATCGTCTTCTTGAGGTTTGTACGAGCGAGGTCGTCCCAGATTTTCGTCTCTATTGGGTAACAGACTGCTACAGTTCTCACCATTGCTATCTCCGCAACCTGCGCTGATGCTCCAATGAGCATATCGAACTGCTGAAAGAGCCACTTCATAAAGTTCGACGCGGCTGTGTCTCCTGGCTCTAGTCCTAACAGCTCGCTCGAAAGTTCTGATGCAATGTTCTCTTGTGATTTCCCCTTCACTACCAGAAGCAGGATCAGCTTTGTGAGTGAATAATCATCTGCTTCGTTCCAACCAAGTTCGGCGACGACTCGTTGGACAACATAATGTAACGCGTCGCCTAGTGGCGTGCCTGGTGCAAGTTTTGCAAGCTTTGTCGTTGAGGTATGTAAAGACTTCTTTTGTTTGTCCTGCTTCAACGTCGCGCTTGGCAATAGACCATGTTCGGCCAAGGTCGCATCCGTGTGGAAGTATCCGAAGCGATTTTTTGACCTCCCCTTCCTCTTCTTCTTCTTCTTCTGCTGCCGCTTCGATTCGTTGTGCCATCAGACTGAGCAGAATACAAAAAGCTACAGAATTCTGCAAGTTACTGGCTAGACAAGATATCGCGAGACGATTCACGTTGCAGTATTCGAGCACAGCGATCTAGTAGCCGACTCTATAGCCCTGGCCTCGATCTGAGCGCAGCACCGAGTGATAACGAGCAACATGGCCTATTGCATCAATATCAGCGAAATGCACAAAGTCAAAGTTGTCTTGGTGGTTGTGCTGATGACGATGAGTCAGCTCTGAGCTTGCTTCGAGTTCTCTTCGCATCACGGACACCAACTAACACACATCTTATCACCAAGTCTCACGGGCTGAATTGTCTCTGAAGGCATTCGTCACGACAAAGAAAGACAACATGCAGGTGCTCACTTATATGGTGTTCGGACTTACAAGTACTCGAACCAAGTTATCGCTATTGTAACGAAATAGGGCTTAGATACGACTGGTTCGCGGGCTTTGATGCTGCATTGTACAGGAAGACTACGAGAGGTCTCGATTTTGTCAAGGAGGACTTTATTGCCCAGCCAAGGTCAGTCTTTGCCTATCTTCAAACTTTTCTTGGCTTCATGCGCAATGGTCACTGGAGTACTGCACATTTCTCGAGTCCAAGCAGATTACGCACGCACATGTCCAGCCAATTTTTGAAGATATCATCTGTTGACGTACTGTCCATCGTCAAGAGCACATACTAAAGAGCTCTACAGCGAAACTGCATCAATGAAGTCTTTTGCACATCATTTCTGCTACATTAGTCCAACACTGAGACACAAGACTAAAGAATATTTGATTTCTAGCCTAGTAACCCCAGTGTTGTGAAGCGTGGAGCGTGAAGCGGTTACTGAATGTTTGGCCCACAATGTAAATGCGGACCGGAGGGAGGTTGTGAAGGAAGTGGGCATGAATAGGGAGGGAGGATGGCGAAATGTTACGCGAAATAGATTTGATAGTAGATTTCTAAAGATAGTTTAACAATCCGTGGTCGTCACACCTCAAAGGGTAGAGTTGATTGCGTTTCTCTTTTCCATATGCTCTCACAACAATAGTACGAAAACGACGATATATCTTTACTACCACATTATAGCCTTGACCAGTGCATATAGCAGTAAGGCAGACTCACTGTATAATAGATATGACGGAACGTGAACCTTTCCTTTTCCTTCTCAGATGACGATAGATAGACGAGATAGATGAAGTCTGCTCTAATATAGGTAAGGTTACAGTAATACTTTTACATACAAATAAGTAGATACATCAGCTATGTTTTCGTTTATGAATAGTCTCCCGGTCGTGAGTACTTGGGCATATTGGACGATTGGGTGATGATTGGTTCTCGGTCAGTTTTTCGGTTTTACAACCTTTCAATTTTCATCATTCATTGGCCTTGAGATTGTCCCTGGCTCTGTCCCTGTGCACTCATTCCCGAATTTCCACCACCACCACCACCTAAATTACCACCCATCATTCCAGCCAGTCCACCCCTTCCCACCAATCCTTGTGCCAGACCTTGGCCCGGACCCATCATTTGTCCAGTGAAAGGCTGAGGCGGCCCTTGTCCTTGCTGCATTGAGCCAGTTTGACCTTGCTGTGGTGGCTGTTGTTGACTGTACATTTGGCCGAGCATTTGTCCTGGTTGTTGTTGTTGTTGTTGTTGTTGTTGGTGTTGCTGGTTTTGGGCATAGATTTGGGAGTAGTTGGACATTTGTTGGGGATGATTCTGCATTGGGGTTTGTTGTTGGTAGTGTTGTTGTGGCGTCTGCTGCATATTTTGCATATGGTATGATTGTGACGGCTGTTGTGAGGGCATTGATATTGAGGATGGATTGGGGGTGTGGCTGGGAGTTGATTGAGTTATGGATTGTTGCATTTGTTGTGGTGGTTGTTGTATTTGTGATTGTTGTTTGACTTGACTGGATTGTTGTGGCGGTACTTGATGTTGCTGCATTGGTGTTTGCTGTTGTGGTTGTTGCTGCTGACCTGGAATTTGCTGTTCTTGAGCCATTTGAGGTGTCTGCATTGATGATTGATCCGGCATTGGGCCAGCTGCTGGTATTCGCGTAGCAGGAGCTTGCTGCTTTTGTGTCTGCTGCGCAGCCATTGTTCGCGCCTGAGCATTCGCCATCATAATATGATTCAAACCACGCCAACCAGGGAAAAGCGTCTTCAACTCCTCATATTTCTGTACTAATGAAGGTATCGTGCTAACAGGCGCTTCCATCACTGCCGGACCAGACATTGTACCAGCAGTTTTGGCCCGGTTCATTTGGCAGGCAGCCGCATGGGAGAGAAACTGCATATTGGCTTGTAGTGATCGCATACATCTATAAAGTAGATTAGGTCAGAGAAATTTCAGCAAGGTTTTATTAAGCTGAACGCACTTTAGATAGTCTCCAGTGGCCTGCTTTTGCTCCCCAGTTGCCGAACCTGGGTCCGCTGGATCACGCTGCGCCTGTGGACCTTGTGGTAGTATTCCTCCATGGCCATCGGCATGTAATTGTGATGTATACTGCAATATTTCGTTGTTGATGTCTAATAATAATGCTATTCTCTTCTTCTCCCTTTCTATTTCCTCTGACGTTACAGGCACGTGGTAGGGTGGAACTTGTAATTGGGGTGGTCGTGGTGCAGGAAAAGCTGGATTTGATTGAGCGGCTTGTGTAGGGGGTGCATGCTGGGATTGCTGGGGCTGTGCGTGGGTTTGGGGAGGAGGAAACGACTGTGACTGTTGTGCTTGCGGAGTCTGCTGTTGCTGGACTTGTGGTTGGGAAGACTGCTGATTTGGTTGATACTGCGGCAGATTCTGTGCCTGGCTTGGATATGATGATGACGGGTACGGCTGCGAAGGCGAAGGCGAAGGACCACTTTGTTGTTGCGCGCTCGAGAAGTTCGTCGAAGCTTGTTGCTGCTGTGGCTGCGAATAAGGATTCCACTGATTCTGTCCCGGCTGGAATTGCTGCTGCTGCTGCTGTTGCGCTTGTTGCTGACTTCCTTGTTGATGTCCGTATTGTGACCCTATTCCCTGTGGTTGCGAATAGTTTGGGTATTGAGGTTGATATTGAGGCTGAAAAGGTGTTCCTTGTTGCTGGGGCGGGAGAAAAGGTTGGCCGCCTTGATAAGGTGTCGACGTGCCTGGCGGATGTTGTTGCTGATTCGGCACTGGGGAGTAGATGGACGCTGGCGTCGCCATTATGAGGTTAAGGTCACGAAAACAACGCGAATGGTTGTTGTTGCACGCGTATACAAATTATTTCGGTGATGGATGTTCGTTCGTCACGCCATCAGGCAGGATGAGTAATCATGAACTTATATAGACTACTACCTATACTCTCTAACTACCTCCTCTTCCCAAGCTCTCCTCATTAATCACTGCCCCTAGATCTAGTTGCCCAAAGTGGCTCTCCATCATCGTCAAACTCGGCCCACTGAAAGAAGGAACATCTGGTAGATTTATTAGTCCTGTAACCATTGATTTCATTTGAAAGTACACACCCTTTCTGTTCTGGCGTATACTGTGCGTGACACATCCACATATACTTTCCTCTACTGCCTTTTTTCTTCATAGAGCACCTCAACACGGTAGGCACACCACATCGACATCTCGGCGTGTATTTGGGATGAAAGCTGTCGCGATAACATCGATAAGTAATGTTCAACCTCTTGTTGCCTGCGATTGGATGAGGATCAATCCTCTGTGCTGGTGCTATAGCATGCTTCCACTCTTCCTGCATCTCGGCATGCATAACCAGCAAAGAGTTGTGCGGTAGATGAATCGAGATCTGTCCTTCACTGTCCGCACGAGCTGTATCTTGCTTTTTTTTCGGCTCATCAGTCATATCACCATCTTCTTCATCACGAGCGACAACTTTCCGTACCCGAAATTCTCTTGCAACGCCTAAGCTAAGACTGCCAATAACCGCTCTCGGACCAAGATAAGTCAACTGATCAGCATGGTATCCAACACTTTCTTTCCCGCCATCATAGCAATTCACAAACGCGGTGTTCGGGGACCATTCTTTGGGTGATTGATACTGCAACTTCTCCCCGCCATAGTGGGATTGAATACGTTTCTGTATCTCATCATTGACCGCCTTACGCACGAGATGTGATACCAGTCGCATTTGATCTGGCGTTTTGCGCACATCAGCGATATAGCTGCCATTGTAGACATATTCTGTTTTCTGTGCTTGGAGGTCGAGATCGTCGACGTAGAAAGACATGGAGTGAGGTGATGTTACGACGTTGTCGAATAAGCGGAATGTCTCACGTCCGAAGGTCAGTGATTCTTGGAGAAGCTCGTGAAGTAAAGGATCTGCAACGTCGGGCGGGAGAAAGTTGTGGATTATCGAGCATGGGGTGTGTTGTGTAATGTCCTCTGGACTGTACAAGTACAATGTCTTGCCCTTTTTTGTCAACGACTTGACCTGGGATGAAGTGATGCCACTTGAGCCAACGAAGCGACTCAACGAAGACTGATATCCAATGACCGTTGGTGCCGCACGGCGTCTTTTGGGTGAACTTGGCTGGTTACCTTGCGCTGTAGTAAGCATGTTTATAGCTGCTTCAACAACACCATCGCAAGCTAATAGTGCTTCGAACAGTACAGCTTGCTCAAGCTCAGGCAAGATAGACACGAGAATAGCTAGTTTGACCTCTGTTGATTCTTCTTCTTCACCTGCTTGATCAGGCTTTGTCGCAACATCACTGCCAGGATTGTCACGTTGGCGCTTCTTCACAACAAACGCGTCCATACTGCCTGCAAAGAGCTGTCAGTAAGAGCATGTTTCGTCACAGTAAAGCCATAGGTCGTTGCAAGTAGACGAGAGTATCTTCGCCACCATGTACCTTATGTTATCCGACAAGCCGGGTCTGACTCCGCGCAGATTCTGAAACTGTTTCAGGTTTCTCTTTGAAAGCCTTCACCTGGAGAGAAGCCATATCTACAAAACATCCCCCAAAATGTCCCGAATAGAAGAGCTTCCCGATGACTTCAATGCCTCCCTTGACCTGAACAGCAGCAACGCTCCCTTATCCCCATCACAAGCCCCACCATCACAAAAACCGGCTCAAGGCATCACCGCAGCCATGCTCAATTCAATGTCACCGTTCCCTCCCAAGCCCAACTCCACAACACCTGAATCCACAAACCCTTCCGCTCCAATGCCACCCGCAATGGCCAATACGAAACAATACAGCACCGACGAACTCCTCGCCGAGCTCAATCGCACACCTTTGTTCATGACGTCTCTCGACTCAGAAGACAACGTCGATCTGGAAGCACTAAAGGCACTAGCATACGAAGGCACGAAAGCAGAAGTGGCGGGCAATTTTCGAGAGCAAGGGAATGAATGCGCCAAGTTGAAGCAGTGGAAGGATGCAAGGGAGTATTATGATAAAGCGATTGCCGTGTGTAAGCATGGTGTTCCGAAAGCGGAGGCGTTGGAGGATGGACCTGCAGATATGGATTTGAAGAATAAGAAGGACGCTATTGCTGATGCTGATGGCGCAGTGGCGAACGGCGAGGAAGAGGTGGTGGATGAAGAGGCAGAGAGAAAGAAGGAGAAGGCTATTGAAGAAGCTTCGTATGTGAATCGTGCATTGTGTAACTTAGAATTACGTAGGTCCATATTCCCTCAAATTAGCATCTCCTTGCGAAACACAACACACACTGATGAAGTACTTGCTCAAAACAGAAAACTACGGCTCATGCACCCGCGACTGCGCTGCCGCTCTCATGCTCAACCCCCGAAACATCAAAGCTCTCTACCGGACATCGCAAGCACTCTACGCACTCCAAAAGCTCGACCTAGCAAACGAAGCATGCAGCCTTCTCCTCTCCATCGACCCGTCCAACGCCGCCGCCCAAGCACTTCTCAAGCGCATCACCACCTCCATCACGGCCTCCGAAAACGCCAGACGAGCACGAGAAGCCCGCGAAGCAAAAGCTCGAGCCGAGAAAGCAACACTAACAAAAGCCATTCGAGATCGAGGCTGGAGTGTCAAGATGTCCAGCTCAGCACCCGTGGATGCACAGGATGCCACGATCAGATTGGAAGATGCGAGTGATGCGAGCAGCGAAATTAGCGTCCCTGTGCTGTTACTGTATCCAGTTGCGGCGCAGAGCGAGTTGGTTAAGGGCATTCAAGAAAACGAAACGATTGCGGAGCATCTGGAGTATATCCTGCCAGATGCGCCGTGGGATGTGGAGCGAGAGTATCAGAAGGTGGTGGATGTGCAGTGTTATATGGAGACGAAGGAGGGAGGGTTGATCAAGGTTGGGAAGAAGGTGACGATGGGGAAAGTGCTGAGTAATGGCAAGGTGGAGATACAGGACGGTTTGTGTAGGGTGTTTGTTGTGCCGAATGGCAAGGTAAATTCTTGGATTGAGGAGTTCAAGAGGAGGAGAGGGAAATGAGTACATCACAATAAGCATTGGCGATATTGTCATGCTTTTGCATTTTTCACACACTCGCTCTATTTACGTAAGCCCGGATATGGCATAAACCAAGTCATATATGAGAGATAAAGAAACACAACAGGAAACATGTGGTCTCTTAATGATTCTGAGGCCGAACTTCTTCACCGATCTCTATTTCTCTACCATACAGACACCAAACTATGCGTTGTAGGTTGATGCTGATACGTTTCCACCACGTCCAGTCCAGTTTACGTGAATATCTTTGCCCTCTCTGTTTGTTGTGTTAGCAAATGATATATATTAGTTTCCCAAGGTTTTTGGAGGTAAACTCACGGGTACTTCTCGCTGGCAAACTCAGGCTTGATTCTGAAGGTGTGGGCACCAAAGTAATCACGTTGTGCCTGGAGGAGGTTGGCAGGGAGGTCCTTGGTGCGGTATCCGTCGTAGAATGAAAGAGCAGTGCTGAAAGCAGGTGTGGGGATACCCCATTGAGCGCCCTTGGCGACAACGTTACGCCATCCCTTTTGAGCCTTGTGGATGGCAGAGTTAAAGAAGTCGTCGAAGAGGAGGTTCTCGAGGTCGGGGTTGGAGCGGTATGCCTTGGTGATATCCTTCAAGAAGACAGATCGGATGATACATCCACCACGCCACATGAGCGCAATGTCGGGCTTGTTGAGCTTCCAGCCGTACTCCTTGGCAGCCTATGAGATTGATCAGTATTGTTCCAGAATACACATAAATCGCATCTGACTTACGGATTGCATGAGCATGAAACCTTGGGCGTATGAAATAATCTTGGAAGCGTAAAGAGCCTGCTCAATGTCGTCAAGAATCTCCTGCTTGTCACCAGAGAAGTTGATCTCGGGGCCCTTGAGCTTCTCGGAGGCACGAGTACGCTCGGACTTGAGAGATGACAAACATCTGGCAAAGACAGCCTCACCAATCAAGGTTACAGGTTGTCCAAGGTCGAGAGCGTTAATGGCAGTCCACTTTCCAGTACCCTTTTGACCAGCAGCATCCATGATCTTCTCGAGCATTGGGGTTCCATCCTCGTCGTTGTAGTACATGATGTCGCGAGAAATCTCCATGAGGAAAGAGTCCAAGACACCCTTGTTCCACTTAGCGAAAGCATCACCAATCTCCTTGGCGCTCATACCGAGAGCACGCTTCATGATGTCGTAGGCCTGTATGATAGTGTTAGAGTCTTATCGTGCATTCGCATATTGTCCGATGTTCTTGCTTACCTCAGTGATGAGTTGCATGTCACCGTACTCAATACCGTTGTGCACCATCTTGACGTAGTGACCAGCACCATCGTCACCGACCCATTGACAGCAGGCCTCACCGTCAGACTTGGCAGAGATGGACTGGAGGACGTCCTTGACGTATGGCCAGGCCTCCTCGTTACCACCGGGCATGATCGAGGGACCGTAACGAGCACCCTCCTCACCACCGGAGACACCGGTACCGATGAATCGGATACCCTTGTCGGCGAGGTACTTTGTGCGGCGGTTGGAGTCGGGGTAGTGAGAGTTACCACCATCGATGATGATATCACCCTTTTCGGCACCGTTGTCGAGGAGCTGCTCGATGAACTGGTCAACAGGCTTTCCGGCCATGACGAGCATCATCATGCGGCGGGGCTTCTTGAGCTTGGAGATGAAGTCCTTGATGTCCTTGGCTCCGACAATGGACTTGCCCTTTGCCTCGTTCTCGAGGAAGTGGTCGACCTTGGAGACGGTACGGTTGTAAGCAACGACAGTGAAGCCGTGGTCGGCGGCATTGAGGATCAGGTTCTGACCCATGACGGCCAGACCGATAAGACCGAAGTCACCACTGTATTACATTGGATTGTTGTCAGTTTGTTGCTCTCGATTATGAGGATGATTTTTTGGAGGGGTAATTCCAATGGAGCTGCCGCTAGCTTTCGGTCGAGCCCATAGATAGGAGGATGTGAGATTGTAGACGTACACAGGCTCGGAAGACATATTGACTTGTGAAGGAGGGTTGTTGGTTGAGGAAGAAAGATGGTTGACAAGTCTGTCAGAGAGAAGAGAAGGGGTTCGTGTTAGATTATGGACTTTGTCAGAAAGATGTTGGTTGAGATTGAGATTTGTGGAGCCGCAAATCCGGCTAAGGGTAGAGCTGCCGGAATTCGAAACACCACCAAACTCCCTCTATTCTACTTACTGCCGGACTCGCTGAGGAACGGATCTGCTACAGGTTAGGCTGGAGGCGATGGTGTTGATTGTGCTGCTTCGAGGAGTCGTCATCAATTGTGTGGTACGATGGATGGGAAGGAAGGGCAAGGCAAGGCAAGGCAAGGCAAGGCAAGGCAAGGCAAGGCAGGCAAGGCAAGGCAAGGCGGGCCTATCCCGGGTGTTTACGACTCTAGTACGCACGGTTACACATCCCACCACCCTGTCGGGCACGTGACTTCTGACATCTTTTCCGCTCCAACATCTTTTCGCATCAAATACTCACACTCACACTCCCATCCCATCGTCATTCCTCCCTGCAGCATACCCACGTCTGACTCCAACAACGACTTCACGGGCAACATCTCACCGCCACATCCCAGCTGATCCAATCTTCTTCCGGATCAGGTACGTTTTCACCAGACTATAGCATCTCCACCTACAAAACACCTCATCAATGTCATATCCTCCAGCACCCCCAGGCCTCTACAAGTCCGCCACCCCTCAACCTCCCTCATCACTACCAGCGCGTCCACCTTCTACAGGCTTCAAGCCCGCCTTCTCATCCGCAAATGGCATCGTCAAAGGCCCAACCGCGCCAAGCGCATTCAGCGCATTCAAACCACGCGCCGTAGGCTCGACCCCATCATATGCCGCCGCTCCAGCGCTACCATCAGGCTTCACTTCACAAGCATCAGCATATTCAGGCGCAGCAGCATATCAACAACCACAACAATACCCACAACAACAATCCTACCAACAACAAGCATATCCAGCACACCAAACCATCGATCCCTACGCCCAACCCTCTCCCGCACCACTCATCCACAACCCTTTTGCTGCGCCCAGCGGACACGGACCCAACATCACAGGACCAGGCGGCCGCTTCGGCGAACCCAACTACGACCCCGAATACGAAGCACAAATAGCACAATGGCAATCCGCATACGCTCCCCAACCCGCAGCAGCAAGCGATCAAACCCAAACCGGTGGCCCAAAAAACGCAAACAACACTCCTCTAGGCACTCGAGCAGGCGACAACACATCCACACCTCTCCCCACCACCACGACCGTCCCACCAGCAACAACCACCGACCCAACCAAAACCGTCGTCCGCAAAGGCGGCGGCGAAACCTGGACCGACAGCACGCTCCTCGAATGGGACCCATCACACTTCCGGCTCTTCGTCGGCAATCTCGCGGGCGAAGTGACTGACGACTCTTTGCTAAAAGCCTTTTCCAAATACACATCTGTTCAGAAAGCGCGCGTGATACGGGACAAGCGCACGACGAAGAGTAAAGGATATGGGTTTGTGAGTTTCAGCGACGGAGACGATTACTTCCAGGCGGCGAAGAATATGCAGGGCAAGTATATTGGTAGTCATCCGGTGTTGTTGAGGAGAGCGGAGACGGATGTTAGAGGGAGTACGATTAAGGAGAGAGGGAGAGGTGGGCTGGATATGCTTGTTGTTGGTAGGATTGTTGTTGTGGGTATTGTTGTGGTTGTTGATATGCTGCTGCGCCTGAATATGCTGATGC
>Ga0068628_1000735_pt1 | contig 12497 bp, 17 predicted proteins | sample InSIn2gowninarea_FD_77431 | JGI IMG/M metagenome (GOLD analysis project Ga0068628, IMG submission 77431) | Clean room microbial communities from NASA Spacecraft Assembly Facility at Jet Propulsion Laboratory, Pasadena, California, USA -... ... | reverse complement strand
GACTTTGTAAAAGCGCATGGTTATGAGGACATAGTCATATGGCAATTTAAACTCCATGCTCGGGGCTAAGGGCGAAAGTTCTTATATGCGATTTTAAACAAAGGACCCCGAAAAATAAGGAGAGTTTCTTGGGGTGATAACATTAATTGGCGCAGTTTCCGAGGAGAGGAGATTGAAACTCAGCTTACCTAGGAGACGACATAGTTCCATATTTTGATGATAGATAAAGTCTGGGCACATTTCTAGTTGTAATCATCTATCTGGCGACTCCACTGGAGGAAGGCCAACCTTTGGCGACTCCACATCATAGTCATGGCTCAGTTCGTGAGACACTCGAAGAAATCCTCAGAAATCACTAGCTGTTCCAGCGCCTGACCCTGAGAAGATTATTAAACTGAAGAAAATATCGCAGAAAGGAGCATCAGGATCAGGTAAGCCTAAGAAATCTTATTTGTCTCTGCATGAGAAGTTTTTAGTTGAGGATACACAATTTGAAGATATAAAGCCTAGTGTTTCTAGTGAAGAAACACCTGCAGAGATTCATAAAGCTCCTTGTCCATTTAGTTCCCCTTTGAATCTCAGTCCAAAGAAAGCTTCCCATACAGTCCAGAACATCCCGTTGTCTTTATCATCCATTACATTGCTTCAAACTACTCAATCTGCCAATGTCCTTCCACATACCCCAGTCATGGCAGGACAGCAAGCACCTACAAAGATGGAAAGAATTATGGCTGCTAGGTATGGACCCCTTGTCTTGCTTGTTCCTTTGAATGCCATGCCTGCAGGAGAATATCAGAAATACATGCCTACATTCACTGGTACAGAGGGAGTAACTACTGAAGAGCACCTTGAGTCTTTTTATAGCTATGCAGATAACCTAAATATCAATGAAGATGATGTATGGATGAGAGTTTTTGTCCAAAGCCTTGATGGTGAGGCTAGGAAGTGGTTCCGAGAATTACCACATGGATCCATAATAGACATTGAGGCATTGGATGATGCATTCCTAAAACAATGGGGAGATAGAAAAGACTTGCTTTATTACCATACAGAGTTTGGAAACCTAAAGAGGGAGAAAGGGGAGTCTTTTCCTAATTTTAATAAAATATTTAACCGCATATATAGTAAGATACCAGCTGAAGTAAAATCTACCCCCACCTCTGCCAAACTCACTTATGCCAATGCTTTTGACTCTGATTTCTACCTACTTTTGAGAGAAAGAAGATGTGCCACTCTAGTTGATATGCAGGATGCAACATTGGAGGTGGAATCAAATATTATGGCTGCAGAAAAGCTTAGAACACATGCTAATAGAAGGAGGCAGAGAGGTGAGGCTTCTTCTTCCTCTACCTCATCTTCCAATCCAAAATTTGACAAAATGATTAAGATGATCGATTCATTGGCTGCTAAAATATCTGAGCTGGAGGTTGAGCAGAACGCTGGGAAGACAAAGCTCCCAAACACATTTGCTCCAAGAAACCCAAATCCATTCAAGAGAGCAAATGAGAAAATGCAAATCATTCAGAAGGGTAAAGAAACTAATGAGGATCAAAGAGTTAAAGCCCCTTTTCAAAATGTGGTCATGGAGGAGGAGTAGATTGAAGATGAGGATGAAATTCACTGTATGGAGGATAAAGGCAGTGCTACCTTTTTTACATTGGCTGCATACGAAGAATCACTGCTGCAGGACCAAATCAGACAAGAATGGGACAGAGAGGTTTTCCTGCAGACTGGCGAACAACAAAGATATAATCTCACGTCAAAAGCAAACAATGTCAAGGAGAATCCTGCCCAAGGAGTTGTTGTCCAAACAGAGGCACAAAATATTAGATAGAGAAGACCAGCAGCTGATCCAGTCATCCTCAAAGCTCTAGTTCAAGAGGTAAGAGGTTCTGACAAGTTACCTCCCTCTTTCAGCCTTGAATAAGAAATCTAGAAGTTAAAAATATATGTGCCTCTGGTAGAGTTGGTAAAGAGTGAAGTGTTTAGAAAGCCTATCCTTGAAGCTCTTGAGCTGGAAACCCCACAAACCTCCACTGACTCTGTCCATTTGCAATATGACAAGCCTGCAGTTGTGCTTAGCCCTATGATCGAACCTGCTGATAATAATTCTCCATCATTTTATGTCTCCTTGACCATTCATGACAAAATTCTCCACAATTTCCTGCTAGACACCGGGGCCAGCCACAATATGATGCCTAAAGCTGTCATGGAAGAGTTAGGCCTTGACATCACTAGACCATATCATGATTTATCCTCTTTTGATTCAAGGAAAGTGGAATGCGTAGGATTACTCAAAGACCTGACCATTACCTTAACTCAGCTACCCATGAAGAGTATGATGATGGATATTGTGGTAGCAGATGTCCCTCCTAAGTTTGGCATGTTGCTATCTAAAGGATGGATTAAGAGACTGGGTGGGACATTACAGAATGATCTATCTTATGCCATTGTCCCAGTTTTTGGAGGAGAAAGCAGGAGATTGTACAGAGAAGCACAGCTGGCATACATCACCAGTGACAAAAAGAATCTGTCCAATCATCCCATTTATGCTGTGGACACCAATTTTGGAGCATGTATTCTCCAAATGGAAGAATCTCAGAAGGCCTCAATGTAGCTTAGAAACCAATAGTTCAGGCCGAGAAAGAGCAAGGAAGTCAGGTTTGGGAGATGTTCTTTGATGGAGCATGTTCCAAGGAGACTGCAGGAGCGGGGGTGGTGCTGGTATCTCCAGAACAAGAAAGCACACACCTGTCTTTTAAGCTAACTTTTCAAGTCACCAACAATATAGCAGAGTACGAGGCTCTGACATTGGATCTTAACGCAGCAAAAGACAAAGGAATCAGGAACCTAAAGGTGTTTGGGGATGCTGATTTGATCATTCAGCAAGTAAATAAAACATTTCAGGCAAAGCACCCAAGGCTGAAAGCATACAAAGATGAGGTATGGAGACTTAGAGATTGTTTTGATGATTTCTGTATTTCATATATCCATAGAGCCAAAAATCAGCTTGCTGATTCCCTTGATGTGTCTGCTAGCCTGTTTATCCCTCCCATGCCTCCCAGACTAGTATATGAAGTCCAAATGAAATATAGACCATCCTTGCCTGATAATGTCCAGCATTGGAAAGTTTTTGATGATGATGATGAAGTGAATAGATTCTTGCAAGTCATTGGTGAATTTTCCGAAATGCAAATTGACCAAGAAAATGAAGCCTTAGAAGAAAGCCCCCAAGCTCAGCTTAGAAATAAAATTGGCAAAGATAGCATTGTCTAGCTTCCCAGCAATCATATTCCTAAGGGTTTAATTCAGTTAGAAAGGTTGTTTGACCAGAATGGTGTGCCTTATAAGGCTTCCCGGAAAGAAGGCCAATATGTAGTCTGCAAGCATAATATAGGAAGTCCAGACCAGCCTAGATATATAAACCGGTCCACTCATCTGTCTGCTCCCCAAAGTGCTAAATACTGCAATTTAATGAAGCAATTTGTTGATGTCTTTGCTTGGGAATATAGCGACCTGAAAACGTATGACAAAAAGATTATCCAGCATAAAATCCCTTTAGAGAAAGACACCATCCCTTTCAAGTAGAAGCTGAGACCAATAAACCCTTTGCTACTTCCTCTGATTGAAAAAGAAATCAAAAAGTTGTTGGCTGCCAAAATCATAGTCCCTCTCAGATATTCAAAATGGGTAGCCAACTTAGTGGTGGTGAGGAAGAAAAGTGGAGAAATTAGTCTTTGTGTTGATTTCAGAAACTTGAACAAATGCTCAAAGAAAGACAATTATCCCCTGCCCAAGATGGAGCATTCACTGCAAAAGGTCTCAGGAGCCAAAGTAATGTCTTTCCTGGATGGATTTTCAGGCCATAACCAGATTGTTGTGCATCCAGATGATCAAGAAAAGACTGCATTCACCACTCCTTGGGGCACTTTTATGTATTCCAAGATGCCTTTTGGGTTGATGAATGCTGGAGCTACCTTTCAGAGAGCTATGGATATAGAATTTGTGGGGGAGAAGGACAAGTTTGTCCTTATTTACCTTGATGATATAACAGTATACTCCAGCAGCCATCAAGACCATTTGCAGCATTTAAAGAAAGTGTTCCTGAAGTGCAGAAGGTTTGGGATTTCAGTCAATCCGAAAAAATCACAATTTTCTTTAGAAGAAGGCAAGCTTTCAGGACATGTTGTTTCTGTTGCAGGTGTCTGAATTGACCCAGAAAGAGTAAGAGCAATATAGGCCCTGTCTGTCCCGAGATCAAAGAAGAATATCTAGTCCTTTCTGGGCAAGATCAATTTTGTGAGGAGGTTTATACCAAATTTTGCAGAACTGGTGAAGCATATTGCCTCCATGCTGAAAAAGGGGTTAGAGATTAAGTGGATTGATTCAGCAAGAAAATCCTTTGAGTCCATTAAGAAGGCTATTATGGAGGCTCCCACTTTAATAAGTTCGGATTACAGCAAGGAGTTCCATATATTTCTTTTCCCTCTAATGACACCCTTGCAGCAGTTTTATTGCAAGCAGATGAAGAAGGCTCAGAGCATCCGGTGGCATTTTTCAGCAAAAACTTAAGGGATGCTGAACTGAGGTATGATATTATTGAAAAACAAGCGTATGATCTTATCAAATCTTTGAAAGCTTTCAGATTTTATATTCTGCATTCCAAGATAATTGCATATGTACCCTCTGCTACAATAAAAGATGTCGTAACATAGCCTGATGCTGATGGAAGAAGGGCTAAATGGATTGCAAAATTGATTGAATTTAATATAGAATTGAAGCCCACCAAACTTTTCAGAGGTCAGGGTCTTGCCAGATTGTTAGCTGAAGAAAATTGCAAAACATTGGATATAAATAGCATGTGGTCAATCTTAGAAAATGGTCAAACAGAAGAAGAGGGAGCAGTTGAACCAGAGAGAAGGCAGTCAGTGGCAAAAAATCTAGCCTCTTGTGATTGGTATTCTACAATAGTTAATTTCTTGCTGAAGCTAGAAATCCCTCCAGGCCTTACTCAAAATCAAGTCAAAACTATTAAACTTAGGGTAGCAAAATATTGTATCCATGAAAATCTGCTCTACTGGAGGGATCCATCTGGAGTGCTTTTGAGGTGTCTAGACAAAGAACAGTCAATGAAAGTTATGCAGCAGTTTCATTCCAGCATGTGTGGAGGGCATCATTATTGGAAAACCACTGCCCATAAGATTCTCAGAGCTGGGTACTATTGGCCCACTTTATTTTCTAATGTATTTTCATTTTTTAAATCTTGTGACAGGGGCCAAAGATTTGAAGGAAGGTAGCATTTGAAGTCCTTGCCCTTGAAACCAATACATGAAAATGGACATTTTCAGCAGTGGGGCTTAGACTTCATTGGAGAAATTAATCCACATTCTAGTGGCTAGCACAGATGGATATTAGTAGCCACTGATTACTTTACTAAGTGGATTGAAGCAATCCCTACCAGGAAGGCTGATCATAATGTGGTCATCAAGTTTTTAACAGAGAATATATTTACCAGATTTGGATGTCCACATAAATTAGTCACAGATAATGCAGCAGCCTTTAGGGCAAAAGAATTGGTGGAAATGTATGATTCAATGGGTAGTAAACTTGTTCATTCCACCTCATACTACCCTCAAGGCAATGGTCTAGCAGAATCCTCTAACAAAAGCATGTTAAGGCTAATCAAAAAGCTGTTGGAGGACAACAAAAAGAATTGGGATTCTAAACTCAAATATGCATTGTGGGCTCACATAGTGACCAATCAGAAATCCACAGGGAATTCTCCATTCAAGCTGGTATATGGCACTGAGGCTATGTTCCCAATTCAGTTAACTCTCCTTGTGGCAAAGTTCCTACAACAAGAACAGAACGAGGAAGAGGACATGGCAAAAAGGATCACTGATTTAGCAGAGGTACATCAAATCAGAGAACAACTAGTTGAAAAGTTTGCAGCACATCAGAGAAAGATCAAGGAAGCTTTTGACAAAAGGACAAAATCAGATAATTTTCAAGTTGGAGACTTGGTTCTGAAATGGGATGCACTAAAAGAAAAGAAAGGCAACCATGGGAAGTTTGATGCTTTCTAGACAGGGCCTTTTATCATTTCTCATATTCAAGGGAACAATACCTTCATGCTGAAAAGTATGGGAGGGAAGACAGCTTTTGATGGCCCAGTCAATGGGCATTTTCTGAAAATTTATGTTGTTTAAGGTCTTTTTGCCTTAAAGTTGTAAATATTTTATTTTATCAGTTTTAGTGTAGGACCAATCAAACTCCATGCCCAATGGAACATTAGAAATTTTGTTAATTTGTTTTCACAGGAAAGGAATTGATCTACAAGTTCTTGAGACCTCACAAGGAGGATCTCATCCCCAGAAGGAGCCAATGTTAGCTCTGCTACAGGTTGCTGATAATTCAAAGAAGCCGGAGTAAGCTTGGTCCTTGGTTTCGGCTCAAAAGGAACCTGTGCCAGTGTGTTCCCACCACCCTTCACCTTGCTCATCCTCATTTCTCCTTATTTTGTGGGATCCTTTGTTTAAAATCGCATATAAGAGCTTTCACCCTTGGCCCCGAGCGTGGATTTTAAATTGCCATATGACTATGTCCTCATAATCGTGCGCTTTTACAAAGTCCCTAGCCCGTTGTTGTCCCTGTCACATCCGTCACACAAAACATGTGCGTTAAACCTGTGCCGTCCGATCAACTCAGCCACGATCGGATGGCAGTCGCTCCTCCTGATCCCACGAACTGGCGGTTTTCCACCTATCCCATCTACCACACATCGCCTGATGAATGGGATCACGCGGTCGTGTATGTTTACTGCTTCCCTCCCATAAGTGGTGTGGGGAATACCTCCCACCGCTTAAACCATTTTTCGCGGCTGTTAAACCCCCGTGCATCTTCCACCCCCAATCATCGTCAGATCTGACCGTATGAGATCCAAAGGTCCTCATTCATTCTACCCTCATATCTCTTTTTGACTTCTAAAAACCAATCACCACCATTTATCTGTTTCATCCAATGGCCTGCAATTGTCTTCCACCTCACCTTCCCAATAGCCCCTGTCATGTTGTATCTATCGTCCATCTGTGCAATCTAATGGTTAACCTCGTTCCTCCATTCAGTTTGTCCACCCACCATGAAGTCCATGCTCCTTAACTACTCTGTGCACCCAAAGAACGAGCATAATCAGTTCCCATACCATTTGTGGTAGATCCTCAACCACTGCATTCAAGAAGCAGAATGGTCAAGCGAAAAAAGGACCAGCCTCAAGCAGTTAAAGCATTTATCAGTTATGGAACTTCTTCTGTACAACACTCCACCTGCTCAAGAAGGACAACAAAATATCAAAGAAGATCAAGTCTGTTCACCAAAGCAAGCAGATTGCAGTAAAGACCCATATTAGATAATTGAAGCAGTTGGTGGTCAATTATGGTCCCTCCACGCATTGATTAGCAGAGCATTTTTGTAATCAAACTCTATATATACCCAGAACACAGATGTAATTAGGGATGATGGGTTGATGGTTGTTGTTTCAATGTAAGGTTCAACTTCTGGAGACTATAACTACTTTGATACTTGCAGCGTTTGGTCTTCATTTTCAGCTAATACAAGCTTCTTTTGTTGTTAATTGCTCACTTTCCATTTCTACTCTATTATAGGTTGTGCCTGTTATGCATTTATTCATGTGCTCTTGATATTTAGCATTAGAGGGGTTGTCATCCCACCTCTGTGTTGAAGTCTAGTATGTATCATTGAATCTGTTATGCAGGTTTCTGTTTACTTAATGCTAGAGAGTTGTCATCCTGTCTGTGCATTAGGAAATATATTTGCAGACCTCTTTACCGGTTGCAGTCAGCCATAACATGGTCTTGTGCATCTGCTGGTGTGGTCATTATTCTCCATGTTCACCTAATCCTCAAACTATGAGTAATTGGTGGTCTAAAGCCTTGTAGTTTGGGGGTGTTCACCCATGTCTGGAGTTAAGCATAGTAGAAGTGGTTATCTGGCTTGGACAAGCATCATTCCTTCCATTCATCCATTTCCAACATTTTATTGAGTTTGTAATGTTCCCGAGCATCTCTGGGATACAACCTAGGAGAGTTTCTTGGGGTGATAACACCTCCAATAATCGATGCTCAAGATTTGGCAGAGTGGAAGAAATGTGTGGCAAAGGCGGGGAGGATCATACTAGAGGGAGTTCGAGATCATATTGTCTCGAAGGAACACAGGAAGGATACACCATACGCAATGTGGCAAGCCTTGATAGATTTGTTTCAGAACAATAGTGACCACATGAAGCTGGCATTAAATGACAAGCTTCAGAAGATCAAGATGGAGAAGGGTGACACAATACCATAGTACTTGAGTAGGTTCACCTAATGTCGGGATGATATTGGGATCATTAGTATTACAGTTGTTGAAGATGATCTGGTCATCCTAGCACTTCTAGACCTTCCCAAGAGCTGACACAACTACCAAAATTTAGCAAATAGGAGGGAGCATATACCAAAGTGGGAGCGTTTGTGGTCTGACTTGGTGCAAGAAGAGATCAGGCAGAACACCAAAGATGGAACCTCATCCAAGCATGATGATACGGAGAATTGTGCCATGGCTGGAAAGGCGGAGAAAGGGAAAGGGAATAAATCCCAATCCAAAGGGGATTCAAGTCAAGGCGCAAGAAGAAGGACTTGTTGAAGATTAAATGTATTCACTGTCATGAGCTAGGACACTATGCCACGAATTTTTCGCACAAGAAGGCCGGTAAGAAGCCCTCGGGAGGAGCGACAAGTGAAGGTCTAGCTTCACAATTCAAGTTGTGATTTCACCCTAATTGCATGCATGGTGACATTGGTGATGGGTAGTGTCTAGTATCTGGATAGTGGAGCCTCATTCCATATGACGGAAAGCAAAGAATTTTTCAGTGACTTGGAGGAGAAGGACCTTCAGATGCACATTGAGATGGGAGATGATGGAAGGTATAGTGCAACCAATATCGGTACTATTAATTCTCAGAGGGATTTTGGTTCTCGTCTCGCATTAAAAGATGCCATGTATGTTCCAGTTCTAAAGAAGAATTTAGTTTCAGTTGCTATGTTGGAAGACCGTGGCTAGAATGTGATATTTAGCAAAGGAAAGGCTTTCCTTCGTCACATAGCCACAAGACAATTGAAGAACCTCTACAAATTGGATGTAGAAGATTGTGTTACTTTGAGCACGAAAGAAAAGAAGGTGTAAAGCCAAGACATCGGTGAATTGTGGCATACGCGACTTGGCCATTTGTACCATGGAGCATTGAAGATCATGCAACAGATTTCTACAAGACTTCCCAAGGGTGCACAAGAGCAATGAGATACATGCAAAGGGTGTACATTGGGGAAGTGCACCAAATCCACCTTTCATGATAAGGATAGCCGAGCGCAAGCAATCCTTGAAAGAGTTAACTCATATATGTGTGGATTGTTCTCGACAGCGTCCACGACCAAGCATAGGTATTATGTGATATTTGTAGATGATTTCTCATGTAAGTGTTGGATTTTCTTCATGCAGAAGAAAGATCTGACATTCTCTAAATTTTGTGAATTTAAAGCACTTGTTGAGAAAGACACTAGCAAGAAAGTGAAGGCTCTCAAGAGCGATAACTGTGTAGAATATGTGTCAAATGAGTTCAAGAAATTTTGTGCATTAGAAGGACTTCGACGGGAGTTAATAGCACCCCATAAACCATAGCAGAATGGGGTAGCTGAGAGGAAGAACAAAAGAATTGTGGGAGTTGCAAGGGCAATGTTACATCATCAAGGCCTAATGTTGCACTTGTGGGTTGAAGCATGCAACATAGTTGTATATGTGCAGAACAAGAGTCCTCATTGGATTCTCCGGATGAGTACACTAGAAGAAGCTTTTTCAGGTAAGAAACTAGATGTGGCACACTTTAGAATCTTTGATTCATTTGTTTAATGTCATGTTTGCAAGGATACAAGGAAAAAGTTAGAGCTACAACAAATTTGGGCATATTTGTGGGGTACTTTAATACACCTCACAACTATCGAGTGTACCTGCCATCACATAGGATGACAGTTGTTTGTAAAGATGTGAAGTTCAATGAAGAGAATGCCATGAGATGTTCCCTTGAGAGGGAGTTTCATTTACATGTAGATGAGGAGCTTTTAGCTCCAAAGGAAGAACCTATGGATGATGTGGAGCAGCCACATACAGAGGAGAAGAGAGTGGAAGAACCCACTCATGCAAAGACATCCAGAGATGGAAGGAAGCGCACCAAAGAAGCTGACAGATTGATGCATGATTCTAGAGAGAATGTGGGAGCACCCACATCACAACGCATGCAGAGGAGGTCACTAGATCAGTACACTGGCTACATGGCTCTGATGAGTGAGAGTGTAGAGACTAAGCCATCCTCATTCAAGGAAGCAGTGCAGAGCCTAGTATGGGTTGATGCCATGGTAGAGGAGTATGACTCCATTATCAGGAACAATGCTTGGGAAGTTGTCCCAAGGCCAGAGGACAAGTCAATGGTAGGTTCCAGGTGGATCTACAAGGTGAAGCAAGCAGCGTATGGGAGTGTCAAGAAACACAAGGTCAGATTTGTGCCCAAAGGATTCTCTCAGGTGGAGGGAAATGATTATGAGGAGACCATTTCTCCGATAGCAAGCTACTCTTCAATCAAATCTATTCTAGCACTTTCAGCACAGATGGGATGGAAGATACATCAAATGAATGTGAACACAACATTCCTCAATGAAGTGATTGAGGAAGAGGTGTACATAGAGCAAATGGAAGGATTTGAGACCTTCAACGGAGAGTCGCATGTGTGCAAACTCAAGCGAGCGTTGTATGGATTGAAACAAGCACCCCATGCTTGGTACACCAAGATCTTGTGAGCTTACTACTTACAAGGTACTCAACCATTAGGGATGCTATTGGCCAACACTCTTCAAAGATGAAAAAAGATATGTTAGTAGTTGTGAAAAGTGCCAACAGATGGGAATACCATTACAAACCAACAAGATGCCCCTACAACCCCAAGTGTTTATTGAGCCCCTTCAAAGATGGGCATTGGAATTTGTAGGTCCAATATCTCCAATGTCACAAAAGAAAAAGGTATATTTCAGTTTGTATCAATTATGTCACCAAATGGGTAGAAGAAAAACTATTTATCAAGCCAGTGAAAAATCAGCGAAAGATTTTATTTTCAAATATTTTTACTCATTTTGACATCCCGAGAGAAATTGTGACAGATTAGGGAGTGTCATTCACATCAAAGTCAGTGCAATCCATTACCCACTAACCAAGTCACCTGGTTCGTGTTCGAGTTTGATGACTTTAAAATTTGACAAAAATGCGATAATTAGAATTTTGAAAATAAAATTAGTTATTAAGTTCAACATACTAAAAAAGTTGAAATATATATATAATATGCTAAAAATTGTTGTAACTCTTATATATATATATCGCAAAAAAATTAAAAGATCAAAATATTTTTTTGATATACGTATTTTTTATATATTATTTAAATATTATAATTTATGAATATATAAATATATATAATTTAAGTGTGTATAGTATAAATAAAAAATTAACACACACACACACACACATATATATATAATAAATTACAACCATATATATATATATATATAACTCATTATAAATTTATATAATTTAAATGTATATGTATATGGTATAAATAAATAAAAAATAATATATACATGTATTCAAATTTTATTTTATTTTGTAAGTTTGGTAGGAGACTACATCTTCATCATGTCCAACTTCTCACCTCGATCAAGGGATAGCACAAAATTTTAACCCAAGACTTCCGATTCGATGAGATTTCATTTCCACAACCTTTGCCAATTGATCTACCCCAAGCTGACATATTCAAAAATAATAAATTACAATAAAATATAAGATTATTTTCTTTTAATTTACATTTGTTTCTTTATATATTTAACTTTTATATTTTATTGAAATATTACACTTCTACAAATCCTTGCGACGGTTAGGGTAAAACCCTAGCCACTCAATCTTTGCTCTGTTTGCATGGATTTTTTTGCAGATTGTTTAATGGTGAATCCTTGTGATTTGATGAATAAATCTTTTTCTTTTGTAGGTATGATTGTCAATCAAGCTCGCTCTTCTTTGGTTTCGTACAACTCTATGTTGAAGTTTGGTTATGGGCTTCCGGTGGTACAAGAAATTTCTTACATGTATGTTCTTGCAGATGAGGAAGATTTAGAATGTGAAATATATTTTTTGGAGAATGGTTTAATTTACAGGTTGAATAGGTTCTAGTCGCGGTTGGCTAATTTGCAGAAATGGATCTCTAAGACATGGAAACCCCTTTTGACGGACATGTTGAATATTTACCCTATCGCACCAGGTTTCGTCACTGTGGTTTTTAAAAAGATTGAAGACAAGAAGGCTATTTGTGAAGCTGGGTCATGGTTTTGGAGGAGTGTAATATTTCAATAAAATAT
>Ga0068628_1000733_pt1 | contig 12502 bp, 9 predicted proteins | sample InSIn2gowninarea_FD_77431 | JGI IMG/M metagenome (GOLD analysis project Ga0068628, IMG submission 77431) | Clean room microbial communities from NASA Spacecraft Assembly Facility at Jet Propulsion Laboratory, Pasadena, California, USA -... ... | reverse complement strand
TGGCAAACCATCTAATGTAAAAAAGTGATTCTCCTCTCCTATTGGAGTCTCATCATCCTCTGATTCAGTGCCATGGACATAATTCTGCTACAATGGTGTTTTGACATACTGTTGAGATGATGGATCTTGTGCTCTTTGCTCCCATTACTTAATTTTGAACTATGGTTGTTGCTAACCACAAAAATTTGGGTTTCTGACTTGAGTCTCGGGCTTATCTGCAATAGTTAATCTATCAAACATCTTCTCAAGCTTACGAAGCAAATGATCCGAGGAAGCTTTTTCCTTTATGGTCACCTTCTTCTTGGTCTTTGTCCTAGCTCTCTTAGCTAGCAGATTTGCCTCCACACTCACTACAATCTTTTGCATATCCTCCAAGGTAGCCAGGTCTCTTTCTCTCAATTGATATGCCATGTGGGGATCAAAGCCATTGGGAAATTTTATCAAAGCCAGCCCCATTGGTGGCTTGATATCAGCTGGAATAGCATTATAAACAATATTGAATCTAACAAAGTAATCCTGGACACTTTCACCAACATTCCTGTTTATGTTTTCATACTCAGAAAGGATTTGGAGTGGATTTTTCTTTACCTCCCAATGATCCAGAAATTGTCTTTGAAGAACCACCAAAGTATTGATAGTTCCAACAGGCAATGCTCTGAACCACTTTCGCGCTTCGCCTCGAAATGTTTGCACAAATAATCTCATAGTCACATTCTCTTCATCTATCTCATGGAGATCAAAGAAATCACTCATCCTATCAACATGTTGTTGTGCTGTGATACCTTGGGTAGCATCAAACAATGGGATTTTACATTGGTAATCAGTAGGCACAACATCCAAGTTCTATGGAAAAATGAGAGGTGCATATCTGGCAGCCATTGCTTGAGGTGGATTTTAAATTGGCCTTGGGGATGTAGGAGGAGTGGGAACAATGATAGTAGTCGATGTGATGGGTGTATGAGGTGTCGAAGGAGGTGAAGAAATGTATGATGTTTGAGGTGTAGAAGGGGTTGATGGGGGAGAAGAGACATCAGATCTTTGATCAGATAGGGTGGGCTGCATGGGAATGGTGGGAATAAAAGGAGGTTCAGTAGGAATTTATGAACTAGATACAACAGCGGATGAACCAAGAGTAGTAGATGCAGATTCTAAAAACTCAGGAATATTGGTAGCCACAATTGAAGTTTGAAGATTGAGAATATAAGAATCAATTGATCTATTTTCCCTTTCAGTTTCAAGATATTGGACAAACTCCAGATTTAAAACAATAGCACCAACTGCACTTTCAAAATTAGTTTCAAACAAAGATAGATCAAAATGTTCATCAAATGGGAGATCTTCAAGATATTCAAAAACAACTGGGCATGAATGAGATCTAAACATAGGAATCACATAAATTTCTTAGCGGACAATTCTTGGAATGAGATTTGGGTTTTCATACACGGGAGGAGGATCAGGATCAGGATTGGCCCTAGTGTATCATTTGGAAGCCAATGTGTTGAATTATTCCCAAAAATCAAATTGACATTACAATCTTGTCAGCCTACTGAACTCTAAACTCATCATCCAAAAGTCTAGAATTGTTTAATGTACCAGGGCACTAGTTTTCAATTCTTCCCCAGCATGGTCACCAATATGTTAGTGCCTAAATCTACCTCGGGTTGAGAAAGGTAGGTCTAGGGTAATATCAAACCACGCTTAACCTAGTAGCTAGCCCTACCAGGTCGGGAGAGGGCTCTTTCCTTGTCAATCTCAATGAAAATATGTCAAGGAAGGCTTGAGATGACTGATATGAATACTAATTTTAGGCTAGGTATGTTTTCTCAGAGGAATTTGATTGATTTTAATCGTTGGTTGCTAGATCAGATGGGGAAGGCAGCTTTGGGTTTGGGAAATCAACATAGATTTGCAGAGGTTTTTGTGGGGCGAGGTAGGTAAGTGTTTTATCACTTTGAAATGAGTGTAATGGTGAGTCTAAAGATTGGTGAGGAGTTGAAGAGGGCATGCAAATGTCATCAGTCCTCTTCAAATAGTAGAAAACATGTAAAACTAAATAAACCCCAAGGCAGAGCACTGAAACACTAATGAATTCCACCTTTTACACTTGATTCATTTAGTTATGGAGAATAAGAAAGATGATGGCACATATAAACATAAGATTAGACTGAAATAATAGAGGAAAACCAATGCTAATTCACATTACCACAAGAATCCCACAAAGTGCTGCAAAACCTTGGTTTATTTCCTTTCCAAACTGCAGAAGTGATGTACAAAATAGCTTAATGCATCCACAAGAGTCCAACCTTGACAAATGACTAAGAAAATACAAGATATATGCATAAAACCACCTATGCTAGCCACCAGGGGTCGAATCCATGAGCTAAGGAGTTGTTTCAACAAGATCTAAACCAGTAACTAAAAAATAGGTAGTGGAACAGTTTGCCTCTAAAATTATGGAAACTGATTCATTCAGCTCAAAACCACCTAAAACTGATGTATCTACCTCCTTAAGTCATTTTTCATCATTTTTACATCATAGTACATCAATTTACATCATATTACATCACGAATTTGACCATCAGAGAAGAAAACGTCAAACTGGTAGAAAACTAGGCAAAAATCTGAGTTTTTGAGCAAAATTGGCAAAATTTTGCCTGATGCGCAGTGCCATTAGCCTAATACACAGCACCAAATCCAAGCTAAGTTTGAAGGCCTTCCATTTCACCAAATTAGCTCTAATATGGCTTGTTGGAAAGATATGTCTGTCTACTTTCTAGGACATGTATAATTTCTGAATTTGGTGTCCATTCTCCCCTTCAAAAATTAGTTCTCCCACGATTGCTTCTTGTGGGTCCAAAAAGTGGCAAAGAGGGAATTTTTTTAGATGTTTTTTATCGTTTAGGTGACCCAGATCTCCTCCAAAATTCATGAAACATTCTGTGTTTTCATATTTTTTCATGAGGAATCCAAAAATGCAACCCATTTTGCAAAATTCCCAACTAGTTCTATGCGCAGCGCTAGTGGCACTATGCATCAGAGGAAATTTCCTGTGCTTTGCAATTAAAATTTATGAAATCACAAAAATTTCTCCAAAATGCTTCAAAATTGGCAAGAGGCTAGCTATTCAATTGCTTTGCTGAGCCAAGAAAGCTTCAACCAAGATTCTAAGTTTATCTTGCTCCTTTTTGGCTTTCAAGGCTCTCCTTAACTTGGCTTTTAGGCTTCTTATCCTTGTCTTACAAATTTTGTTTCAGGTCAAATAGTGATAAGCCATGTGGCGTAACATGCTCGTCTCCTTATTAGCCTTGTTTAGCAGCTCCTAAAGGTTGATATTCACTCTTTCCAACCATGACTCTCAGTCAGCCTCTATTTCTTGCTTTAGTGAAGTCAGCTTGATTTTCCTTCTTTTTGCCAATTGCCGGTTTTCCCTTATGGTTTGCAGCTCCATGATTGTTTGTTTTTCCTCCAATTTCCTGTTATGTTGCTCAAGGTAGTTAATGACCCATTTATCCCTCTTAAGCTCAAGAGATAAGGCTTGGATCTCAACTTCTTTCTCCTTGATGACCACATCCTTGATTCTTGGGCTTTGGGAGCCCAAATCAGTGTCCTCTTCCTCAACCAAAACGAAATCCCTGTCTTGACCTTCAGAAGGCTCTTCATCATGAAATGGTTCCTTTCCTATGTCCTGTACCTATTCTGCTGAAGAAGAAGGCAAAGCCCCTTTCACCCTAGTGAAGATGGAATTTGCTTGTTGTCTGGTGAAAAGAACGAGACCCCTTCCACCCCTGGTGGAGATAATACTCATTTGGCAGCTACAAAAATTCTTCTTGTGCCCTTTTCATAAGTTATAAACATAGGGATGTGAGCCTCTTCAATTCTTCTTTCATGTTCTCTTTATTGCCCAGAAGGTCCACCTTCCTCTTGAGGTTCTGTAAAAATTTTAGGTCCTTTGAAGATCTCATGGACAATGAAGGTTTCCCATGGCACTCCCAACTGAGTGAGCTGATGCACAACAATAATTTTGATGACAACAAAGTGATAAATGCTATTAAGCTATTGTGGGTATGGTTTTCTCTTTGCAAGCATAGTCATCCTCTCTATGTTTTTGCAAATGAAGTATGGAATACTCATCATTCTAACCCTGGTAAAATGCATAAGCAATCTAATATGATAGGCATAGATTTTGGAGAACCTTCCCTCACATGTGAAGTATTTAATGATAAGTTTCATTAGTGGAACATACTGATCCTCCAAAAACATGAAAGGAAACACCCTGCCCAATTTACTATGATATTTGGCTTTAATGTAGGGTTCATAATTCTTCTTGTTGATATTCAGTCTCTTGTTCCATCTTTCTCCCACATCTAGCATCCTAGTTCCTTCTACAATAATGGCTGGTGAAAGAGTGAAATTGATGCCAACAAGCTGTGCCATATTGTCCTCCATGTTGATGACAAATTGCCTTGCTAATTTATGATGATACTTAACTCTCTCAACCATCTCACAAAACTCAAAGCAAAATTGGTATCTGAAGCAAGTGGTGGCAAGGGGGCATGCAAGAAGTTCAACAATCTAATAGGCTCCTCTCTAATTTTTTTCCCACCCTTGTGAGGTCTCCTAGGATGTACATTCCTATCTCTTGAACTGTCACTTTGTGTTTCTTCTTCATAGCTTGAGTCACTGTTTCTTGCCATGATTCTTAGTGCTTGTATTAGGAAAGTGATATGATGAAGTTATGGTGAAAAATAGTGGTGAAGGAGGACAATGGTTATGAGTATGAAGAGATTTTACTATTGGGAAATGGAATTTGGGAATGAAGGGATTAGTTTTGGGAAACTAGGGTTTAGTGAGGGATTTAGATTTTGATGAGGGAATTATTTGTTTTAGGGGAGAGGGATATGGTAAAATGGGATAAATGGAGTGTTTTAGGGTAATAAAGGAGTGAAAAGGTTTTAATAATGTTTTCTATGATGATGGAATGAAAATTACACAATGAAATGGAAAACAATGATGACAAGCTAGGATTTTATTTTCCACATGCAAGACTCATGAAGAACAGAAGTGTGAACTCAAATATAGCTTTAGGATGATGATTACTTACTTGTAGCATGCAAATGTAGCAAATTTGAGGGTTATGGCACGATTTGGAGTGATTTAGCAAGTTCTGGGCTGATGCGCAACGCACTGGGCCCAATGCGCAGCGCCCTCCTAATGCGTAGCGCCCATTCAAATTTACACTGCAGGAAAGCCTATGATGTGTAGCACTAGCTTGATGCATAGCACACTACCTCTGATGTGCAGTGCCATGCCAAGTTTCTTGAAAAACAGGGTTTTTTTGTCTCCTTAGCTCGAAATTGCAATTTTTGACTCTCCAAAGGATTTTTTCTCAATGAAATGATAAATAGAACCCCTTTCACTTTAAATATAGATGAAATTTATTTTTCTCTTATCTCAAACCGACTTTTCTAATGTCAAAGTCGCTTTTGGTCTTGAGCTCTATTTTTTCATTGAAATTGAATTTCTTAATCACTTGGTAAACTGATGCATTAATGCTTGTGCTTTTTGTTTGCAGTGGCTAGAGTTGACAAGGTGAGCTAGGGCAACAACTTTGAACTTATTACATATAGAAAATATTGAAATTACATAAAATCTTTGTACATAGAAATAAGAACTCTGTTTTCACCTCAAAACAGACTTTTGAGGAAAAAACCACTTATTAAGCATAACATCATTGAAATTTTGATTTTGTGAACTTATTAGACCTCCTCATGTGCCGCTGACCCTTTATTTAGCTTTTTCTGACCATGGTGACAAACCCTAGACGTAATGAGACCTAAAACCCTAAAAATGATTTTTGCATATGTAATTAAAAAAAGTGACTGTAAATGACCTGAACATGTGAAAATAGACCAGCAGGTAAATGGCATGAGGGAAATTTGATAATGAACCACTACCATTAGATGATCCATGACCTAATGGAGTGTAGCTAATCGGATGGGACACCTATTATGTATGCAAAAAGAGAAATTTTGATCAGTGATGAAGGGATGAAGATACCGACACTAACAGAATTGAGGGTGTCTAAGTTAGACACAAGCGATCATACACATATGGATTCATAATACATGGAACAAAGATAATGATATCCTAAACTCATACACAAGGACTCATCATATATACCACATAACTAACAACATACTAGTATCGATCTATCAAGCACCAGCCTCATGTAACAAGGAGACTATTTAAAATTTTGATAAGCCACAGTATCAGATGTGCAATACACATATGAGTCTTAACAATCATCAACTCGAATTACATTAAAGTGACATAACATAATACATTATAACTTGGCTTCTCGCCATCAACAATACAGAGAATACCCAGTTCAGTAGTTCAGGTAACATCTGCTTCACAACTCAATTCCTTAGGTTCCAGCCCTTCCTGCTTCTACTCTTGTGTCTGCATACCTCCTCAGTGGCCTAGTCCTTCACTGCTCGACAGGTCCATCCTTAGAAACAACCTCGATGATCAATGAAACTGAACAACAATAGTAGTAACACCAACAACAACCCACCTCTTCCTTTATGTTCTTCCTCTTTTTATATCCTTCCCGACTGCCTGGATTGCTAGTTCTCTCTCGGCTGCTTGCTTCCTTGGTTGCCTCTATGCTTTCCTGTCTCCTTGGCTTCCTTTTCCTTCCACTGCCGCATTGCCATCATCTTCCCGCAACTGCTCATTCCACCACCCAACCATTGCTGCCATTTTCCCTTCCCGCCCTACGGTTCGTCAAAACTAGTCAAAACTCTTCAAAGTTAATGAAGGCTCCAACAATATGACCAAAATGTTGGCATGTTATAAGATACTATAAATTATATACTAATAGTCATATATACGTAAATTTTAGTCATCGTTTGAAACCAATTAATGACTAAAAAATATCGTTAAATTTAAATCATATTATAAGATACTATAAATTAGCTACTAATAGTTGTATATATGAAAATTTTAATTGTAATTTATAATAAAAAATTTATCATTTGCAATAATCATTTATCGTTTTTCAGTAGATTCATATTTATTATATAAACGAATGATTTAGTACTTCATGATCATTTCATTTACTTTCATTAATAATCATATTAAATGACTAATTTAGTCATGTATTCATTTTATTTGTGTTCATCATTGATCAATATCAACTACTCATTTAGTATGTCTAGATTGATTTTATATGTTCATTGTTAATCAACATAAATTAATTAGTATGATTTTGCAACTAAATTAAAAGAAATTTCATACTATGTCGATGTTCATCTGATATGAAAATATAAATTTGCAAATGCGAATTACAATAGTAAATAATATCAAGTGCAACTATAAATATTTCAAGCACATAAATTATATTATATAAAATGTCAAGTATTACAATATGAGTTTTCAACTTAATATAAACTAAATAGAGTTTTCTCTTCTCTCTCTCTGTTTTTTCATTTGTCACTCCAATGTATTGTTCTTCTCTTTCTTTAATTCTTGCTTCTTCCCATCAATACTGAGTTCTTATCCTGAAAATGAAAGAAGGTACAATGTAGAGTATAAGACATGAAAGATGATGAATACTGAAATATAAACTAAAGTGGACTATACAATATTTATACGACATATACCTCAACACCAACAATGTCAATGCCATTTTTCCCCGTAAAAGAAAGAAACTCGAACAAGGTTTCTTCAGTTGAGCGATAGTCACCACTATGTGGCTAGATGGCCTATATAACAAAGCACTTAAAACATTACCATAAAAAAGAAAACCTTAATAACTTAGTATTCAACCTTCAGAGAAATCTTAGGCACATACATGCCAAATAATTTACATGCTAAAGCACTTAGGCACAACACATAATCTGAGGTGTCATGTCTAATTATTGTTGTTTTATTCACAACACATTTATTTCTCTAACAAGTGAACTTGGTCAAGTATATAGACAACATGTGCACAAATAACAACATGGAAGTAAAGTTTTCTTATAGCCATGAAAATATTTTAACACGAAACAACTAAAAGGATTTCAATTAATATCGTGTAATACTAATATCATCTTCTATATTTGGATGTTATTTAAATCGACATGATACCAAGTATTTTCAATGTCATAGTTAAAAGACAAATCAAAATAGAAGAAAACGTTCAAAATACATTCAAACAATAAAGAGAGGATATCATGGAATAGACATTGCAATTATAAAAAAAGTGTTTACATGTCCAATGGTGTATTATATAGAATTCTTAAAAAAATTTCTTACCTTAAATAACCATGAGGTGGAAAAATCACAACATTAAAAATCATAGGAATCCCTACTAGTAACATTTCCAAATTTAATGGCTCAGGTACGTGAAGTATCTCCAACAACAAAATAATCATATCCAAGACATGCTCTGCATTATCTTCCCATCCTTTTCCCAATCCCATTTCATGTAACATGCCCACATGAGAGTCAACTAATAATCAAATGAAGGCATTGCCATTTTTTCTTATCCTTTATATCTATAAAATTTGAATTTGATTTCTTTTAGGAACATATTAATTCATATTTAAAGTCTTCATGTCATGAGAAGGTATCAATCAAGTAGGACATAAAAAAAAAATCGACCTTAATGATCTCCTCAAACAATTCCTACAATATTAATATTTATCTTGTTATGATATCTTGGGTAAAAAAAGAACATATATGAAAAACAAAAATTTGTATATTACTTGTGCTCAAACTCTATATATATGTTTTACTACGAAAGAACCCCCTGTTTTTATCGAACAATAGCTAGCATTTGAGTTATAAATGGGGACCCTTTTTAAATTTTTAAGCCTAGGACAATAATGCCTAACTCTAAAGAAAAACTTGGCAAAACCTTGTCTTAGTGTCAATCTTGTCAGCCTATCACCTAGATCAAATATGCTTTTACTATGATTTTTCCAAACCTTCGAAATCAATTTTTTTATGTTACTAGGTTTACATAGCAAAATTTAGTCATTTTTTGGTCAGTCTAAAGATGAAATCACTCTTTTGGAAATTCACTCATGGTGGTCGCCTACCACACTTTATGGAGGTGTCATAATAAAAATGGGTCAGTCATCATCATCATTCCATTTGGTCTCAAGTCATCCATTAGGTCGCTAGGGTTTCCAGGGTCCATCATTTTCATGAATAAAACCAACAGTGAACAAAACATAACAAATAACTTTTGGGAGTTGATTTTGAATTTTCACACACTCCTCATACTCTCATGTTCCAAAAAGTTCCAGGAAAAGAAGCTCCAACACTTAGGAAAGTGAAGGACATCTCAGTTTCTCAATGGTTAGGTAACTCTGTTTTCAAAAAGTGAAAAATTAGTTTTTAAATGAGGGTGGGTCCCATTTGTTTTTGAAAAAGTGAAGAAACTTTCACTATATAAACTCAAAATCCCCCAAACGCCTTCATTCACCACCTATTCACTCTTTGTTATCAAGCTATCCCATCCAAGAGAGAAAAAAAGTCGTTTTCCTAGGTGAAATACGAAAGTATTCATTGAAAATAAATTCTAAATTATTTGAAATGATTGAAATATGAATTTTCTAATATTCTCTGGTAATCCATTCCTCCAAAAATAGCCTTTGGAACAACAATGAGATGACAATTTTTATGCTAAGTGGATTACATAAGATATATGATTTACGGTATATGTATTTGTTTAGCAATGCTGATAAAATTTCCGTTTTGACCTGCTGACCATATTTCTGGCCATATTTTCATGGATATTGGGAATAAATTAAGCCGAGTTGAAACCAAATCATGACATGATATTAACATGTGAGAAACTAATTGTGGAGTTTGCGATGAAGAAATTCTAAAGTGAAACAAAATCATGAAAAATATTACGAGTTTTGTTAATTCTCTAGTATTATGCTTACATATAGAATCGGTCAAAAATAGAACCCCACGAGTAATGCATGTTTCGACTCTAGAATCGTTAGTTTGCCATCAAGTTAAAAACTATAGAAGATAAATAACACAAAAATATGTATTTTCAAATTATTTAATATTAATCCCATTAATTATGAAAATCCACAAAAGTGGGGTTGACCAGTCCATCCGAGCCAAAAGCACTTAACCAGTGTAAAATTTCCTAGCAATCCAGTGGATGCCACACTTAACAAAAACATTATTGACATTAGTCGCAAGGCCTGGCTGAATGGTATTTAACTAGAATAGGGTTCCTTAAGAACCGAAAAGGAAGTTAACCTCGATTTCCTTGAAGCCGAAGAACAAAGAATTTAAACCTCGTGACTGATATTAAGAAACACCAATCAACAGACATGCATTTGATAGCCGAAGAGAGAAAAAAAATGAGTTATAAACAAATTTGAAAGTTGTGGTACTCACGGAGTGTGAGCGAAGCAGCGGCAAGCGTAGGCATAGCTGAAGAGCTAAATTCACTTAGGGTTTGCAACACCAATAATAGAGCTTGCACCAAAGAGAATAGGTTGCAATTGAAGCAACTTCGAGGTAGAGGGAAGTGGGTGGTTATGCCTTAACTGTAATGCCTGCATCTGAAACTTGATATGAGGAGTTCAATTTAATGAAAATTTTTCCAACTACCAACTACTTTACTCTATCGAATAGCTAAATTTTTTTCTAATCATCTAACATTTAAGCCAATGACACGTAAAGATGAGAAGTGCCAAAGAGGAAAGTGTTTTCAGAGGGAAACATGTTACAACGTAATTAATCAATTTAATTAAAAGGGAAAAATGTTGTAGCATTGGAGATAAATTCCAACCTTTTATTTTTGTATAGTAATATGAATATTCCATAATATTCGGTAGAGGTTAAATCTCTACCACCCTCCTAATAATTACTGATAATTAAAATAAAACCCTAAAAGCTCCATTCCAAAATAGACAAGTCTATCCACTTAATTATTGCATAAAAAACCAAAATGGGTTCCCATTAACCATTTTCTACCATCCTCCTAATAATTACTGATAATTAAAATAAATCCCTAAAAGCTCCATTCCAAAATAGACAAGTATGCAGTTAATTATTCCATCAAAAACAAAATGGGTTCCCATTAACCATTTATGTGCAACCAAGGAAGTGTGAGTTTTATTGAGTTTACAAAGAGATAACATACCATAATATTTGAAGATGATTATTCATGCCAATTCAAAATAAAGTTGTTTTTCAAAATTAATACAAGCTTAAATGGCATATGGGGTTTAATTTCACTACTGAAATGGAAGACAAGTAATACTTCAAACTATCATACTATGGGATCTTCAATCTATGTTAAAAAACAAATAATAATAAAATGTACTCAAGTAACTTGCACATTTTAACAAATTTTTTTCTTATGAGAGTCTCAGTCTATAACCTAGTGCTAGAAAATCCATCTAGAAATATAGTCATTTGAAATCCTAAAGCATTAACTATTTAGATGATTGCAAAGTTGTGAGCATCCATTGGTACTTCACACCATACAAAATATAGTTTCATAAGTATTGCATAATAACAATATTTCATTATGGTCTTCCTTGTTGGAAGAAAGAAAAGAGTAAACTATACAATTCACTATGGGAACCGAATGATATGAGAAAATATATAACTATAATGCCAAATTAGTATTCCATAATATTGGTTCTTTAGTATAGTCTTCCTTGTTAGAAGAATCAAAAGAGAGAACTATACAATTTAATATGGGAAGCCAATGATATCAAGGAAGATATAACTATAATTCCCAAATACTTGCCTAAAATATTGCTACCATCCCATGCCCATTTCCCCATTAAATGAAACTAGTTTCGCATAAATTAACTCAAAGCTTCCATCTATGCAATTGGATTTAATTCTTAAACCATCATTTTCTTTTCTATTACTTGAACATGCATTAACTTATTGAGAAATGACCATAAAGCCATGAAAACCTGCAAGCAATTGACCTTAGTTTGTAGGAGTAGATATGTCTATATTTTTAAAGAAGTAGTAGGGTAATAAACTCTCTTGTGTTATTATCAATTTACAAAAAATCATAATGGGCTCTTAAAAGCTAAATCCTCTATTATTTTCTTCAAACTAAATGAAAAAATGAAAATTCTCATAAGGCAAGTGAATACAATAATTCCTCCCTTTCAATTTATAGAAAACAAGAGACCTATTTAATTAATAAGCCACTTACATTTAGTATCTCTTACTAAACATAGAATATCCTTTCAATTTAAGAAAAACAATAAAATTACCTACAAGAAGAACCAATTTCTTTATGAATTTTAATTTCAATGTATTCATAACAACTTCATAGTCTAGGGGTAATCATATCCATTATATTTTACTCAATTTCTTTCCATTCCCCCTGTTTGGAATACAACACCTTGGAGGCATCATTTAACTCATATGACCTCTTCCAAGAGCTATGTGATGCCTATTATTTTAACTTCTTTCTTTCAAATCTTAAACTTGAATAAATTAG
>Ga0068628_1000730_pt1 | contig 12517 bp, 12 predicted proteins | sample InSIn2gowninarea_FD_77431 | JGI IMG/M metagenome (GOLD analysis project Ga0068628, IMG submission 77431) | Clean room microbial communities from NASA Spacecraft Assembly Facility at Jet Propulsion Laboratory, Pasadena, California, USA -... ... | reverse complement strand
TGCAGCCTATGTTTCTAAATCTATAGGAGACATGGTTTCCATTGGATTTTTGTTCCAGTGAGAATATTTTCCTTAGATTATGCCAGATGCATGTTGAATATGGATGGATTACATTTTGTTTCAGATAAGAAGAAATCATAATTCAAACTAAAAGAACATGGTTGAAACTAAAAGCACATGTGGGTGTTTACATTGTAGGAGGTGGAAATAGTTCTTAGGTAGATGAAGTTCAAGCCCAGTTTCACACAGTCCTATTACCCCTTGGGAGGAATCTATAAGCTAAGGATTAAGAAAAAAAGTACTCCATATCCACATACACCAAGGCCAGAGATAGAATAGTATACTAACCAAGAAGAATGGAAAAAAAAACATTGCATGAAGTAGAAATACAGTTGGTTAGTCAGTCTTCATTCAAAAATCCTATCTCTAAAGGTAAATAAACTAAAAATCCAATGGAAACCATGTCTCCTATAGATTTAGAAACATAGGCTGCAAATTTTCTAGTTTTCAAGAAGGTAGAAAGACCCACATACCACAACCAAAATTGATAGCAGAGCTAGTCCTCAGGTGATCACAATTCAGAAAGAATCTTCAAAGGAAATGGATGCACAAGAGCATACTACTTTGATTTTGACAAAAACTCCTACCACCTATCTCCCTTATGTAGAATATACCATTGAATCTCCTATCTTGCCTACTTCTCAAGCTCCAACATAGACAAGTATTTTCACAAGGTACAAGGAGATTAAGTTAAAGAATGAAGCTCTTAAACCTTCAACATACTCAAATTCTGGAAACAAACTGCCACCACTCATCATAAGTTGTTTTCTACTTTTGATTTAGAGAAAAGACAGTTTCAAATGGCCTTCTTGAAACCCAAGGTTGTAGCCCCAAGAGGTGTTGAAGATTACAGTGCCTCAATATTCTTAGTTGACACTAAACACATTCATACAATTGATCATATCGATTTTCATAAGAAGGAAAGTGAGATGATTTATTAAACTCTAACCATCTCTACCATGCATGTTTCAAAGTTGTAGGTTTCATTGAACAACATGCATTCATAGCTAAAGATTGAAAGGATGTCCTCTATGGAAAAGACACTAGAATTAAAACATTGGAATAATTAGTTATCAAACTAGAATATGATCCTAGTCATGTCAAGTTAGCAGGGGAGGTGATCAAAAGAAAGAATGCATATGTTCAAGTCTTAGGAAGTAGCTCAAACACCCAACTACAGAACACCCTCAAACTAAAGAAGTCACTCATTTAGATATGGAGAAAGAGCATCTTTTTAAATTAGTCACGTAGTAGAATGTTCAAATACAGAAAATGGAGTAAGACATGGAAGAACTACTAAAGGAAAAAGAGCAATGGGAGGCAATTGGAACATCAGTAGCAGGGACATCAATAGAACATCAACAGGGACATTAGCCGGAACATCAGTAGCAAGGACTGTACCCTATCTTACAACACAAGTATTGGTTTTGGATTCCTCATAAAATCTAACTCAAGATTTGGGGGAATTATCATTGACAAATAAAGAGGTAGAAAAATTGTCAGAAACCCTCACCAAGATGGAGGAAAACAAGATAAAGGAATACAATGCATATTTGGAAAAAGTACAAAAGAACTTCTAACCTATGCAACAAAATCAAAAGTATGAAGACCATTCCAGCATCATTCAAATTTTGGCAAAGGAAAAACGCAACATTTGGCACAACATCAATGCCAATGTTACAAAATTGTCGCCTTCAATCCAAATGATTTTTTAATAGGAGGATTTGGTGTAGAGAGTCAAAGCAACACTAGAGAAAACTAAAGAAGATATTGAGCATATGCCAGAAGAAGCATAGAGGATCATCAGGGTGTTGAACTCTAAAACCAGAAAAGAACTTGAATCTAAAGTAAATAACAATATAGTCCTAACAAAAATGTAAGATGGTATTAGATTTGGGCTGAAGAAAAGTCATTGAAGATCACCCCGACGAAGTCACCTTTGATGGATGCAAGCGAATATGGAGGACACCTAAAAGAAGGCTAGGTTTGAAGGAATCCTTAGGAAATTTGGTTATTAGGGTTTGATGGATATTATGAAGATAGTGTTTTGAAGAAACCCTCAATTATGACACATATTTGACACATGAAATCTAGAAACCCTAGCATGATCAATATGAATATTTTCTATAAACCCTAGCATGATCTCTATTTGACTATCATAATACCTCATTTTGAATATCTCCATGAGGAGGCCAAAAAGAGGATCTATGAAATATATTTTGGCACTTTTCGGATCTCTTTATTTTCATTTAAAATGATATTTAGGCCTTCAAAACAACCTCAAACTTTTAGGAGACAAAAAACTACCAAAAATATATGGTTGTGTTAAATTTAAGGAAACTAAACTAAAAGGAAATAGTGTTGCATCAATTTAGGCTGATAACAATGTAACCATGTGTCACTTGGAATTTCTAGTCAATTTTGGATATGTGGATGCCATTTCCATAAGTGTTTCTTGGAAATCGGGTCATGCATAGTAACTCTTATCTGATATTTACCTTGGTGAGAAAGTTAAAGTGGGTAAATGTGGGGTTGCATGTTACAAAGTGGTATCAGAGTGAACTTTACAACACTGCACCTCAAGGTAAATGCATATTGTTATGCATGCATGCTCGCTATTTATTGTTATTGTTATGATATCCATGTATGAGATGATATGTTTGTGATGTTGTATCATGTTTATCTAAATAATCATGTGTAGATGCAATAGCCCCACCAACAGTAACTTGAGTTAATTCTTTTTATTATGCTTTAATTTAGCTAACAATGGTGTATTTTAGGAATGTATAAACTCAAGAGACAAAGAATATAATAATTGAGTACAATTTAGATGACTCCCCATATGCGCATATAGTCTAGAAGACACATTAGTGTGCTCAGAGAAGTCAATTGCACAACAGGGAGAGGGGGACTCTCCTGATCTAGTCGATGTTAGGACCCGACATTGTCCCATTTTGACCATATATTTTGCTATTATGTCATCCTTTTCCAACCTATATTTAAAGTCCATGTTATTGCTTTAACCCATTTTTCCAAAGGTATACAATATTTCTTCTCATTACTATGCGTTTAATTTATTTTACATATAATTACATTACCTTCATAGTTAATCATTGAATTAGATAGTTGTTGAAACAGTTTATCATTGCAGTCCACATTGCTAAAACAACCTGGAGACTACATGGTTATCCTTAAAGTTTATATTGCTGAAACAATTAAGAACAATGCGCAAATCCTGTTGTTGAAACAGTCGTGATTTGCATTTTAGATTCGACAACAACATAAGAAGATCATCGAAGGAGCTGCTACACTAGATGCAATGACCACAATCCAAAGTCAGAATTACCATAACCATTGTAATAGCATTTTGTTAACGGGAAAACTAATTTCCCTATTTTTACATATTGGGTTAAAGATAGGACTTACAATGTAATCAATTGTAATAGATGTCTCCTCTTTAAAAAGAGGAGACATCTACATTAGAAGGGGACATACAGACTACTGGAAGGTCTAGGTGAGGAAAAGACTAGGAATATTTTTGTAACATGACATATTAATGGATGAATAAAGTATTGTTCTGAACATTTCTTTCTAGTTCCTATTTCCTAGGGAATCTTGTGAGAAGGACAGGGCCCACCTTCATCACAAGATTCACCCATTACATTTCCGCAATGTGCTAAGTGTGTTTTCTATTCATACCTTGTTAAAGTTCTGTTCACTGAATGTTGCTTATGTGTTATCGCTTAACTCTGTTTTTCCAATTGATTGCTGCATTACTTTCTCAAATTCATTTACAGTTAATCAGTGAGTGCTTTATTGGCAATTACGTTTATAGAGTGAGTTGCCAAGTATGGTAATCAGAAACATGTGCTAAAGATTCCTACTTGTGCAATAGGGTCTTGTTCTCTGTTACAACATAGTTAGTGCTTTCCTTTGCATATTGATTCTTTTTATTAGATTGCTCTTTTTAATGAAATTAAGTATTCTTTGATAATTGTTTGCAATAGATTTTCTTGTTGTAACTCAGAGTAGAGCTTCAGTTTGATTAGAATAAGGTGTGACTAGTATACTTATTACTACAACTTTTACTGCTTTTGAGATTGAGCACATACAGTGTGTAGTTGTCTTTGAAATAACAGAATTCTCTCGGTTGACAATCTATGTAGCACTTGGTTGTTGAATTAATAAACAATTAAAGTGACCAACATTTTGGCGCTGTTGTTGGGGAAGGCAATCATAGATTTTGAAAGCATCAATGTTTTTCTTTTAGATGTACGAAATGCATGAGAGGACGCAAGAAAACTAATCCTATAGGTGGCAAGGGCAAAGGAAGAGGAGGAAGAAAAACTTTTATTGATGAGATTATATCAAAAGCTACAACTTCTCAGAGGCTAAGCTCTTAGAAGCCAAAGACTCAGCATTCTCTCCAAACAAATTACGAAACGGAGGAAGTTTTAGGCCTTGAAAGGGTTGAAGAGATAGTAGAGAATACTGAGGGGCCATTAGAAGACATTGAGGAACCAGTTCAAGACATTGAGGGACCAACAAAAAACATTCAAGACCGGGAAAATGCAACAGGGGAACAACCAATGGAAGGAAATAATGAAGGACTCTTTGGTGGAGGAAAAGTAGGAGGAGAGGGAAGAGGCGAGAATTCTCTCTCCACCTTCGGATTTCCTATTGGGGATCTTACTAGAGGGGAAACTCCCATGAAGAATATCCCACTCTCAGCCTTACCTAACTTCCATGGTTTATCTTCTGAAGATCTTGATGAGTTTCTTTTTGAGTTTAATATATTGTGTAGAAGTTACGATTATGTTACTAATGCTCAGAAATTGAAGCTATTTCCAACAACACTAAAAGGAAATGCACTAGGATGGTTTACGAGCCTTGGAGGTCATGTGATCACAACATGGGAGCAAATGAAGGAGAATTTTTTGATTAAATATCAAGACTATTGTTGAATGAGAGAAAAAATGGAGGAACTATTTAAAATGGTCCAAAAGGAGGATGAAAATTTGGAGGACTTTTTGGAAAGACTACAATACAATCTATAGAGATTCGATCACCCCAATATATGTTCAAGAGGAGCTGCAAATAGATCAAAAAGCATGGATAATACATATTCAAGAGTCCAAAAATCAGCCAGTGGAGGAGCAACAAGAGCTGAAATAGGTAATCTACTTGAGGAATTCAAAAATGAAATGTTAAGTTCTTTTGCTTCACAGATTGATACCTTATAGGTTAAGAAGAAACAAGCAGAGGCAGAAGTTGCTTTGGCTATCTTTTGTCCCAAATGCAGAGATAAACATCTGCTAAGGGAGTGCCCATTGGACAAATTACCAATTTGAACCATTTGTGAGAAGGACCATGAAACTCAACAATGCCCTTCTTTATGAGGAATAAAAGCAGCATTACAACCAACTGAAGAGGAAGCCAATGTAGTCTATTTGTTGACATAGAGAAGGCAATGGAAACCATGAGGACAAGGTATGAACTCTAATATGCCATTTACATCCTCCAATCCTTGGAATAATTATCCTTCTCTTAATCAAGAAAATTACCCTCCCTTTAACCAAATGAAGTACCCCCCCTTTAATCAGATGAATTTCCCACCCATGCAACAAACAAACCCTCCCTTTGTAGACCTTGCAATGTGGACTCCTTGGCCTCGACAACAATCTTATTTTAATCAATGGAACCCAAATTGGAGAGCTCAACAAATTCTGTTTCCAAATCAATTTCCTCAGTTTCAGCAACCACTCTCCCTACCGCTAGGTGCTCCACCAAATAATCAAACAAAGAGACCCCAGCTGCCTGTACAACCAAACCCTAACTCTAATAATAATAAAGCTGTGCAAGTCATTGATATTCAAAGCCAATCTATACCTCATGTTTTCTCTGCGTAGTGTAATGATATTCATTTACGATCTGGGAGAATAGTTGAGCCTATTATTAATGATATTACCTCTTCCAACTCTGACAAAGAGGAGATAGAAAGAAATAGTTTACCAAATAAGGGTGTAAAACAACAGAGCCACCCTCTAATAAAGGTGTTGAAATAGCAGAACCACCATTCCCTAAGCATTTAGCTTTGACTAAAACACCTTAGCCACCTACCTTTAATATTCTAGGGGAATTACAGAACCTTTATGTCAAAATTCTGCTTTTACAAGCACTCAGAGATGTACCAATTTATGTTAGAACTATGAGAGACATTTGTATTAAGAAACCTGGTAGGAAAGCTAAGGATCCCCTTACAATTCATGTTATAGGTGATCTATCTACTTTAATGTGCAGAAAAACTCCTCCTGTTAAATATGGTGATCCCGGCCATCCTACGGTTATAGTACAGATTGGAAAAATTATTATTCCATGATTTTTGGTAGATCTAGGTGCTGCAATAAATATTATGACCCTTGAAACCTCACAACTGTTACAGCTAAAGAATGTAATCAGAGAGACACCGACCATTCTGGAGTTAGTTGACCATTCCACAATCAAACCAAAAGGAGTTACTGAGGACCTGATCATTTCATTTGAATCCTGGAATTATCCAGCTGACTTTGTCGTACTGTAGACTAAAACAAAGTTGGGGGGACATCCTTTAATTTTGGGAAGACCCTAGTTAGCTACAGTTGATGCGTTTATCAGTTGTAGATCAAGTTCAATGAAAATTTATAATGGATGTGAAACTAAGCATCTTGCCCTTTATCCTCATGCCACACCTATGATTAATAACGATGATTCTGTATGGTTGGATTATGATGATAATAATACTCAACCCATTTTGACTATCGAACAAGCTTTAATTCTTAAAGATACCATGGAGGATGAATTAATTAGTAATTTTATTTCTGAACCCCCCTTAGTCACATCTAAAACATATAACCAGTTGACTACAATTTTGGAACCTGAAACCCAGGAAAAGCTTAAATCTGAAAATCTACCTCAAACATCAACTACTATCTCCTGTAAAAGCATAACAGTAGAAATTGAACCTAGCAGAACATTGAACATAAACCCCAACTTATCAGATGCTGAAACACAGCAATTAATGAAGTTACTTCTTGAAAATAAGGAAGCATTCGCATGGGATTATACAGATATGAAGGGCATATCCCTTGAATTATGTAGTCATCGTATCTATATCAAGGAAGGGTGTCGGCCAGTCTGTCAACCCCAGTGGCAAATGAATCCCAATTTGAGAGAAATTGTTAAAGAAGAACTTGAAAAATGTCTTAATGCATGGTTTATATACCCCATATTTGACAATGAATGGATTTCTCCATTGGTGGTAGTACCTAAGAAAAATGGGAAATGGAGTGTGTGTATATTATAGAGCCCTAAACAAAGCTACTCAAAAAGATCATTTTCCCTTGCCATTCATTGATCAGGTTCTAGATAATTTGTCAGGAAAGAGATTCTTTTCCTTTTTAGATGGTTTTAGTGGATATAACCAAATCAAAATTGCACCCGAAGACCAGGAGAAGACAACCTTTACTAGTCCTTGGAGAACTTTTGCCTATAGAGTTCTTCCATTTGGACTATGTAATGCTCCAGCAACATTTCAAAGAGCAGTGATAGGAATCTTTTCTTATATGATTAATGACTCTATGGAGATATTTATGGATGACTTTACCTGTTATGGTATGACTTTTGAAGATACATTACAAAACCTTGATAAGGTACTTAAACGTTGTGTACAAGCTTACTTTTCCCTGAGTACTAAAAAATGTCATATGATGATGAACGAAGGAATTGTACTTGGACACTTCATTTCATTTCGAGGAATTCAGGTAGATCCATTCAAAGTACAGGTAATTCAAACCCTTCCTATCCCTAGAACACAAACTGATGTAAGAAGTTTTTTAGGACATGCAGACATTACAGAAGATTTATCCAAAAAAATTCTAAAATAGCTTCTTCTTTGTTTGTGTTACTTATGAAAAATGTTGAATTTAAGTGGATTGATCTTTGCCAGAAAGCATTGAACTCAAGTGTCAGTTGTCTACAACTCCTATTTTAAGGGGACCTAATTGGGCACTTCCATTTCATATATCCTCTGATGCTTCGGATACTGCAATTGAAGTTGTCTTGGGACAAGAGGAAAACCATCTTCCTTATGCTATCTATTTCGTTAGTAAGAATATGACTCCTGATGAGCTTAATTACACAGTTACTGAAAATGAATTTTTAGCAGTCATTTATGCTATTAATAAATTTCGACATTACATTATTGCTTACCCTACTTTTGTTCATACTACCCACTCGTCTATTAAGTATTTAATGAAAAAATCTATCACTAATTCTCAAGTTATCAGGTGGTTATTATTATTACAAGAATTTGATATCACAATTGTAGATCAACCAAGTAAAGAAAATGTAATTGCTGATTTCCTTTCTCAGATAAAGGCTAATGATAACACTCGAGTAGATGATTCCTCCCCTAATGAATATTTATTTGCAGTATCTACTCACTCACCTTGGTACTCAGACATTGCCAATTATCTAGTTTCAGGAAAATTACCGTCACACCTATCAGATAGGGAGAAAATAAAGATCGTTCAACAAAGTGCTCGGTATAGCTGGATAAGTGGGTGTCTTTTCCATATAGGACTTGATCATGAAATCCAAAGATGCATTAGAGAAGATGAGGTTTATGATATACTAAAGGCTTGTCATGGTGGCCCTTGTGGAGGGCACTTTGTTGATAAGAGAACAACACATAAAATTCTTAGAATGGGTTATTATTTGTCCTCACTTTTCAAGGATGCGAACAAATATGTTCGGGCCTACGATAGCTGTCAGAGAATGGGTCAACCTAATCATAGATATGAAATACCATTAAATCCTCAGGTAATACTTGAACCCTTTGAAAGATGGGCTCTAGACTTTATAAGACCCATCAATCCTCCATCCAGTCAAAGAGTTTACATATTGGTTTGTACAAATTATATGACTAAATGGGTGGAAGCTAAGGCACTCATTAGAGTTAATGAAGAATCTATTTTAAACTTTGTATTTGAAGAAATCTTTGTTAGATTTGGAGTGCCTAGAGAGTTAGTTACAAATGGAGGACCTACTTTCAACTCTCATGGTTTTAAAGCCACACTTCAAAAATATCATATTCATCATAAAATGACTACACCTTACCACCCCCACAATGGATAGGTGGAAAGTACAAACAAAGTCATAGAAGCCATTTTAACAAAAACAATGAAGGAAAATAGAAAGGATTGGTCTCAAAGGCTGCCTGAAGCATTATGGGCTTATAGAACTACTTAGAGGAACACTACAGGATTTTCTCCCTATGAATTGGTTTATGGTAAAAGTGTTGCTTTTCCTGTGGAATTTGAGATTAAAACCTTGAGAACTGCTTTAGTTGTTAACCTTGATTTGACTAATGCACAGACAACTGGGTTGCAGTAGCTTCAGGAATTGGGTGAAAGGAGGTTAGATTCTATCCATCAAACAAATATGATTCAATAGCAAAGAACTAGGTGGAATGATAAAACTATTAATCATAAGCAGTTCCAAAAAGGTAATTGGGCTTTATTGTATGATTCTCGGTTTGAAATTTCAAGGGAAATTACGAACAAGATGGCTAGGACCTTACGAAATAGATATTGTTTTTTCCAATGGAACAGTAAGGCTCCTAACAATTGATGATTCTAGAACACCATTATTAGTAAATGGGTATCGACTTCATCTATACCAGCAATCCATTTCTAAAGAGGATTTTAAGGCCACCTACATGGCAGATTCACATTGTATCTTTTTGGGGGAACCTTCTGTCCCTCATTGCATTTAATTTCTGCATTGTATTTCTTTTAGTACTAGATTAGATTACTTAACTAATAATCCCTGTCAAGGGTTGGCATCTTACAATTGATTATTTTGTAGATCTTAGATGAGGAGAGACCGATGAAAAAGAACAATCTCACTGCAAGCAGATTTAAGCTTCATTTCGTGAAAGCATTGTCATCTCATTCCAATCCACAATTCATTCCCCCATTTCGATCATTTTTTTCCCTTTTTCCTCTCTATGTCCCCCATTAATTTTTTCAGCAACATTTTACCTATTTTTATATTTACAACATCATTTTTCTTTACTTTCCCTGTTACTGAAACACCATCTTCCATCTATTTTCCCATTGCTGAAACACCATCTTCCATCTATTTTCCTATTTTTGAAACACCAACTTTTACCCATTTTTCTCATTGCTGAAACACCATTTCTCCTCAAGGAATTATCATACATTACTTTCTGTTGTGAGAGTCGCCAATTGCATTATTCTTATAACTTTGTTCTTTCACTACATTCTCCTATGATTATAAAGGCCTTTCATATAATTACCCTCATATTTCAAAACCCTTTTCCATAACCATTAATGATCTATTAGCAACGTATATTATATTTTCCAAATATCAATCAGAGGTAAACATGAGGTATGCATTTGTTATGTGTAAATATTATTAAACTATAGTTAAATGACAAGATTATGACATTATTAGCACGATCTTCGTACATTTAAACTAATTATTTTAGCCGTAGTTGGGGGGAATACCAAAATCACATGCCATCATTTCACAACATGCCAATCACTATCGTTTTTTTACCCACGATTACGTCTTATCACCCCATCTCTGTCCTATTATTCCATGATCTCGTTTGCAAAAGTTACTCTGTCTTGGGTGTGGTAACTTGGTTTTTCACTATGCATTTTACTGAAGCTAATAACTATGGGAGGACCTGCTATTCGACATGAACCCAACTCGATAGTTTTTTTGGAATTAGACCCAGAGGTATATCAGATTTTTCAGCGGACAGGCTAGGTAGATTATTTTCAGAGGCTTCAGGGATTTGATCCATAGCAAGTCCTTGAATTTTCACGTAATCTATGGGATGGCTACTCTATTGTTCAAGGAGTTCAAATTCCAGTCTCTCAGTATGATATAGCACAGGTTTCAGGCCTACCGGTTGCTAGAATTCGATGGTTTAGTCATAAACACATCATTTTGAATGCACAACAGGACTTTATTCTGCCAGGAGAGAAGGTCGAGCCTAAAGGCAAGGGTGTCGCACTTCATTCATTACCACCCCCATGGCCGATGGTTGCACAATTTGTTAACCACTATCTCACCTACAAAGGTCGTCACCAGGTAATCTATCATCATGATTTTGTCTTGTTAAATCATTTAAGACATGGTCGACTGTTAAATATGTTGTACTATCTACTTGGGTGTCTAAAGAATATGTCACATTACTATATGCATGTGAAATACCCACTCCTTTCCCTCGCCCATCATCATCTTGTCCAGCTATTAATTCAGAGGGGTTTGGCTCAACAGAATCCTCCCCCTCTTAACAACCCACCCCTAGAACCTCAAGAAGCTGCTAAAATTCCTCAAGTAGCAGCTGAAATTCCCCAAGAAGCTGTTGAAACTCCTGAAGTTTCTCAACCAACTCCAGAAACTCCTCAACAAACCCCTAGAATCCCTCAGCAAGCTGAAAATCCTTCCGCACATCAACCAGGGAGCATTCCTGATCCCCTAGAAATTCCAACACCCGCATCAGCCAACCAAATTGGCCCTTCCACCACATTAACTCCATCCCATAATTTAGCAGAATCATCTAATCCCACCATCCACATTCCTAGTGATTATTTTGAAGATAACCTTCCCATTAGTAAGCTAAAAAGAAAAAGGAAAGATAATAATGCTTCCCTATCAAAAAGACGAACAAGGGCCTCAACCAAAGAAGCCACCATCCCTGAGAAACCCACTCACAAAAGAAAAAATACTGCTTTCCTTGCCTTTTTACCTCGAAGAAGAATGAGGATGTTTACTGAAGCAGTAGTTGTTGCTACCATCCCAAACTCCCCACCTATTAGCCTAAAACCCCACACCTCACCATAGTCCCAGGTCCCTGAATCTTTACCTATGTCACCCTCGGGTACTGAAATGCAAGATGGCTAGGATTTTCTAACATCATTTCTTTCAGAAAATGTAGCTGTTACATAAGAACTAGCTACTAATTTAGCAGCTGTCACACAAGAACCAGCTACTGATCCACCAAATTTGGATACCCAAGATGTTTTATAGCATGTAGTTACCCCACAAGAACCAGCTACTGATTCAGTAGCTGCCACACAAGAACCACCTACTAATGGACGGAAAATAGATGACCAAGATGTAGTTGTCCCACAAAAACCAGCTACTGATTCAGTAGCTTCCACACAAGAACCACCTGGTGATGAATAGAAAACAGATGACCAGGATGTAGATACCACACAAGATTCAGCAGTTGCCACACAAGAACCACCTACTGATGAACAAAACATAGACAACCAGGTTGTTGCACGACCTATAGCTTGTTATAGATATTTTTGGGTCCTGCGACTCCAAGGGACAAATATCCATAAATCAAGGGATTCTTAGTCCCTAAAGGTGT
>Ga0068628_1000729_pt1 | contig 12521 bp, 6 predicted proteins | sample InSIn2gowninarea_FD_77431 | JGI IMG/M metagenome (GOLD analysis project Ga0068628, IMG submission 77431) | Clean room microbial communities from NASA Spacecraft Assembly Facility at Jet Propulsion Laboratory, Pasadena, California, USA -... ... | reverse complement strand
TCGTTGATGGGAAACTGAAAGCAACTGAGACAACAAATGCATGGTGAAACTAAGTGATAGCAAAAGTGATAATCAGTGCATGAAAAACATGAATGAAAGATTAAGCAAACAGATCAACATGCATGTGGGTGAGGCAGTTCGCTGGTTGGGGAATATCCATGCAAAACAATTTCATGCATGTGACAGTAGTGATATAACAACGAAAGTTGAAACAGAGCTAGGATAAGCTAGTATATATGTAAACAAAAATAAGCATTCAAATAAATCAAGCAAACAATACTCCCACAAGTGAAAACACAAAAGTGACATAAATGCAGCACAAGGCATTGGAAGTGGGCTTACCCCAAAACAACTGAGCTGAATATGTCGACTGCTCCTAAATGTGATGTGGGATGTCAGAGCTACAAGGTTGATGTGAGGAATGAGCTTTGCAGCATCCGGTTGAGGTTGTGATGCACATGCCACGAATTTAGGGAAAGCAAAAGTTGGTGGGAGGTTTCAGAATTGATCCTTGCTTGTAACCTCCAACTACTAAACACAGATCCATGAAACAAGGGATGCCTTTGCATGCTGCCTTGGGAGAAGCAGCCCATGCATGCAAGTATGTTTTGCTCAGTCCTGGAGGGAATGATCAACTCAGCTGCACATGCAAGAGACTACTCGACTGTTGGAGAAAAATGTGCATTTTTCGCTGGGAGCTAGGCTGGCTGCCTAGTTGATTTGCAAAATTTCTAGGCAGAGTAGTTGACTACTGCCCAGATTTGCGCAAATTCTGGGCTGAGCAACCTTGCTGGGGAAATTTGCACAAATCCTGTTGGGAATGTTGGTAGGCAGGGTTGTGCAATCCTAGATCCTAGCAGGCTGCCAGAGAGGATTGCACAATTTCTGGAGGGAAGGTTGGTTGCCCTCCAGAAATGTGTAATTTTTGAGGGGAAGCTGCTTAGCCTTCGGCTGGACCAAGTTTGGGTGAACAACCTGTGAGGGGAATGGATCAAGCTGTGACTGACAGGCTGCCTTTGTGCAAGAAAGGCACTGAATCTTGTGAACTTGACAAAGCAAGGCAAACTATTGTGAAGGTTGGAAGGGAGGCTCCAAAATGAGGCTAAGGCAAAGTTTTGGAGGGTGGTTGTAGCCGCTACAACATGTGGATCATTTATTTTTGCATTCTAATATTTAAAATATGAGGATTTTGGAAACAAATGAGTGGAAGGCAAAGAGGAAAGCCTGTTCACTTCATTTTCTTATGTGGAATACCAACCATCATAAATGTTTGCTTATAAAAATGTGTGAGGTTGCAAGTATAAAGAATCAGAGAGTGGAAAAATCTGTGAGAATTGATTGAGGTGTTATGCATTAGCTACCTGACACATATAAAGCTTATGTGAAGCAAATTTGAAGGGAATAATAAGAAGAAATGAAGATGGAAATATGTAGAATTTATGACTAGATAAACCAATACATTGTTGTTTCTTGTTTGTATCAGGGGATTGTAGTCTCCTTTCAAGTTGTGGCTTGATAAGTTCAAGTTGGAGCTAGTTGAGGTAGGAGCCTCTTGTGGGTTGTAGCCTGCAAAAAACATATGGGAGTTGAAGCTTCCTTGCATCTTGTAGCTTGCAAAAAAATTAAGGTAGAAACCTCCTGTAGGTTGAAGCCTATAGAAAATAAGAGTAATAAGGAGTAGGAGCTTGTCTTTGCATCACAACAATAATAATATCACGATTTTCTCCTTTATGGGTTTCCACTTATATCTGGTGTCAATATGTGTTGTTATTACATGGTGTGATGTTTTGGTTTGCTTATTACTTGTTCACATGTTCAATCTGCTGGTCATTATTTGTTAAGCTACTCATGTAATGTTTCAGTTAATGAGTTTAATGAAAATAATTTTAATGCCCATTCTAAACTAATTCACCCCCTCTCAGTTTAGTCAAGTTTTCATTAGAATGTGCTATTAAGTTGTGATTTTTACCTTAATATACAAGAGATGAGATATATTATAAAATGGGAGAACAATTGATATTTTCAAATATTATACAAATCAATGACATCAATCAATTTATCCCAATACTAGCACTTGCATTCACAATCATCATCCTAAATAACTACATAACCCAACCATAAATCCATAACCATGAGATTCAATCTCCTTCATATTTAGTTATCAACCTCAAAAAGATTTCAACCATAATTACTCATTACAACCAAATGCAATATGGAAGAACTACCTACCTTTTCCACACATAGTCACATACAACCATCATTCCATGAGTAAAAAGACTAGTTTTCCCATAGCCTCTATGAACCAGGTCACATAGTCACAGACAACCATCATTCCATGAGTAAAAAGACTAGTTTTCCCATAACTTCTATGAACCAAGTATAAAAATACAATTGTCATGATCTTTATACTAAATATTAACTTATTAGTAAAATAAAATTTAAACGCCTCACATTACCTTCAAAAATCCATATCCCTAAATAGGCTTAATACAAAACTAGTTCTATCTCATAACAAAATATAAGCTTTTCAATTCAATATATTTCCTCTGATACATTAAGCTTTACATTAACCTGCAAACTACACAAGCCATCCTTCTCATCATTCATATTTCCGAATCAACTCACCAAAACTTTAAAGAAGAGAGTTTACCCAATATTTTGCAATTGCCAACCTCAAATAAACATCCCATCCTTAAAAAATATTATTAGTATAGATATATGTGTGGGTATTATAATTAGTTTATGTTATAAGGTACAGTTCTTATTTTTTAAGTTTAGGTTCTTTTTAATTTTTAATTTGATTAGATTAAAATCTATGGTATAAAATTTGGAAATAACTTCGTAATAATAGAAAGCTGAATTTTTCACTAATTCCCATAGTTATTTGCTGTATATATACATAGCTACTGCGACGACAAAAGTCCCCGACTTGTCGTGAAACAAAGAAAAAAAGCGCAACATTCCATATTATTCAAATGTGGAAAGGCTGTCGTCTTCCGTAGGGGCGTGATCAGCCAGAGAGGTTTCCATGACTTCTTGCACAGAAACAACCATACTTCGAGCGCTGCGAGAGAAGTTTCTTTGGTGGTGTTCCAGAGAGGGTGGTTGCATCAGCCCAAAGCTGTAATACAACGGGAAGTAGACCACCACAGTTGACAAGCAACACATGGCGGCGTCGGTAACGATAGCCGAGAACGTGCCCACGCACGATCTCACCGCGTGCCCACTTTGGCTTTCATAAGCAAAAGCCGCACGCCCCGCGGGATGGTTCAACAAGAACCGAAGCGCTCCGAGCGCACCCTCGCGAACACAGGCGGAGCCGCAACCCCGGTCGTCGAGCCCCCGCACCAGCAACCTCACCAGCGCCTCCACCGCCCCACGCCTCGCGGCGCATTCCTGGTTTTCTCGCACCGCACAGAAGTCCCTCAACGCGAAAACGGCGCCGGCAACATTTTCGTCTTGTTCTTCTTCGTTTGCAATGTAATCCAGCAGCACGTCGAATACAATCCACTCAGCGTGATGGGTTTCCGGGACCACCACCTTGCGCGCAGCCACCGCCGCCAGCATTTCGACCACGAAATGAGCAACGCTGGCGTTCCCGCCCGATGCGAAGTAACCGTTACCCAAGTTGCAGAGAGCGACGGAGTTTATAAAGAGGTCGATCGCCTCCCCTATTCGGTCTGGATCTCCGCAGTCTCTGAGCAACGCGATGTGGGCGACGAGAATGGCGTCGGAGGAGCGCGCCGACAATGGCAGGTCGGCGAAGAGGGCGCTGGAGAGCTCCGCCGCCACAAATCTCACGGTGGACATTCTGTAACCTTCCGCGTACTCGATCGCAGCTGCTTCTTCGAAATCTTCCGCTGTTATGATATTGAAGACATTATCTAACAATAACGCATGGCGCCTCAGCGTCTCCAAATTATTATCTCCATTTTCTGCCATTTTGTTGAATCCCTCCCCTAAATATATATTGCCATCTGTATCTACATTCTGTGGCAAAAATAATATTATCCTCTTCAGTGGCTGCTACTGTAACCCTCTTCCCTTTATTTCCAGGGCATTGCCGTCAAGGCACCCGCTATTTCTTTTTCCCGTGTAATGGACGCGGCGATCCACTCTGGGCGGTTGTTCAGATCTTATAAGCCTTTAGAAAAAATACAGAAAATTAACCCAGCAATTTTTTTTAACAAATAAACTTTTGAGCCACGGTAATAAATTAAATACACACAACTTCTCCGCGCAGATTAAAAGAATTATATATTTAAACAACTTTGAAGGAATAGTTTAACAGTTCAAAAAGTAGAGGCATTTGCCAGTGTGAAAGTTTGCTCACCCGCTAGATAATTAGTCAATAATAGGTCAATGCTGTTTAACAATTAAATTATCAAATATAATCTCACCTTAAACAAGTATTTCAAAATATGGTGTTTAAAAATTAATAAGAACATATATTTTTCATATAAAAATCAATTTAAATTTTTATAATTATTTTATTTTAAAATTATCACAATCATATTATTATATAGGGATGATATATATTTATTCACATCATCTTTTCCCTCTTAAAAGAGTTTTAGGTACAGGGATTCTAAAATTTTAATTTAATTATCAATAATTCTTAGATGTATAATAAAAATTTAATTTCCATAGAATATTTTAAAATATTTCTCATAATACACACAAATTAAAAGTTGAAATCTATCTCTAAAATATTTATGTTCTTTTTATAGTTTTAATTAAATTGATTAACTAAAAAAAATGCCATTTGAAAAAATGACAAATAAAGTGACTTATAGTTATTTTTGCATGTCTTATGCCAATATATTGTAACAAAATCTATCTACAAATTATGAATTTTAGTGAAGTGGAAATAAATCTCAATTTCCATGCTTTTTCAAATGTATGCATGTTTAATTTACATATTATTAGCCTTTTATAATTAATAGTAATAATAAAAAAATAAAATAAAATTTAGTTCATTTGTAAGATTTTTTTTTTTTTAAGATTTGATATATGATGACTTAAGAGTTTTCATAGGTGTTTCTTAGCTATTTATTTATATGACTGAGCCAATACAGCTATTCATTTTATAAACTCACTTATTAACATGATGTCATTTCTTGTTTGATAATTTACATGGTAATTTCATAATTTTATTAGACAAATAATTTTCATATTATTTTTATAACTTTATTAGATAAAGATGAAAATGCTATTTGTTATTTGATAATTTGTATGGTAATTATTTAATAATCTATATGGTAATTTTATAATTGTATTATTTACATGTGAAAAAAATTGTATTATTATCTAAAATTCAATACGAAAAAAATTAAGAGTATACCTCTTAAACTATTCACATATATTATTTTTTCAATATTTCTAAAGATTCAGATGGAAATTATAATTTTGACAACCTCAAAAGCTTCTTAAAATTGTTTATTGCAAATAAAATTATATACATAAACAAATCTTATAGTTTTACATTTAAAATAACAGGTTGTGGAAATTTTTATATTCATTCATATAACCAACTACTTTATAAATTATATAATATAATGTATATTATAAATTATATAATATGATATTCAATATAAACTAAATTTTTATACATTCTATATTACACTAAACTATACTGAAACTAAATTTCTATACAAATTCCATATTATAGTAAACTATACAGATTCCATATTATCATATATTTTATGTTACTAATATTTTTTATTCTTTATAATATAAAGAGATAAGTTTTACCATTTTATACATGTTAAAAATAAAAATAAAAATTTACCAAAAAATTCATAATTTTTTTTTAATCTAAATTTAATAAATATATTTCCCCACATATTTACAAATTATTAATTTATAAATTAAAACTATATCAGACGCTGCTTTATTAACACTCTCTGTTAACCTATGTTTTTGAAGCTTTTGTATTAACCCTCTCTGTTAACCTATTTTTTTAAAGCTTTTGTATGTATCACAAGGCCTAGCATATCCTATAATTTTTGATATACATCAAGCCATAGGTTAATATAATATATTAGGAATTTCGTTAAAAACTTGTCTCCAAAATTTGATTGAAATGTGCATTTTTCTCACCGTATTATTATTATTTCGAACGTATCATTCGGCCAATCGAATCGAATAATCAAATTTTCCAATTATTTCCGGCCGTACAGGACGAAGTCAATAAACTCCGCAGTAAACTATGGTATTAAGTAAAGGTGAAAAAATAAACATAAATTTAACGGTACAATCTAATTAATATTTGAAATTTGATTTATTAAAGTAATTTGAATTAGTTTGGGTTATAATAATATGTTAATTTTATTTATTGATTAAATAGAACACAATTTACTGTTTTAATTAAAAAAACATATAAAATTACTGAAGTAAAAAAATCATTATTATAAGAAAAATAAAAGTAAAGAAAGTTTTGAATACAATTACGAAGATACCATTTAATTTTAATAATACTAAATTTTATCACAAATAATAAACCATTGAAAATGTATGGCGACTCTAATTTAACATGTAAATCTTTAATCATGAATTGTCAAACGGTTCAAAGAGGAGTCGCACCCACAGCTACGAAACATACATGCCCACAGGAAGACTGAATTGTAGGCATAGAATGCAAGCCATGAAATTGATGTAGTGATCTCACGTGTTCAGAAGGTATAGGAAATAGAATATTCATGAAAAAATGTCAGGACCAAACGATGGCGATAACAATTTGGATCAGCTGAGGCGGCACGCGGTGCTGTTAGACAACGTCCTCAATATCGTAGCCAGGCAACCAACCACATCGCAACAAGAGTTGCTCGACTACGTGGACGATTACAGAACCATGATCGTGGCTTTCACGGCGCAGCAGCTGTCCAGCGCCCTCTACGCCGCCATGCCAGGGCTACCCCGCTCTTCGGACGCCATTCTCATTTCCTACATCGCAATCCTAAAAGACTGCGGAGCGGAGCGGCTCGGGCGCATGATCGACCACTTCATAAACTCCGTGGCTCTCTGTAACCTGGGCAACGCTTACTTCGCACTGGGCAGCAACCCGGAAAGCTATGTCGTTGTCCAAATGCTGGCGGCCGTGGCGGCACGCAACGTCACACTCCCCGTCGCTTTCGAGGCCGACAAAATTGCATTCGAAGTATTGGTGGATTTCATCGGGAGAGCCGACACAAACAGCAAGAAGACGGCTCTGGCTGTGCGCGCACTCAGAGACCTCTGCGCTGTTCCGGAGAACAGAGAGTGTGCTGCGATGCGTGGTTCCGTGGAAGCTCTCGTAGACGCACTCATGCGAATTAGGAACGATTTGTACAGCGTCGGGGCTGCTAGGGCCTGCGAGGCCGCCCTAGGAGCGCTGCGTTTTCTTCTGTACTGTCACAGGGGCCGCGCGGCTTTCGCTTCTCACAGCCAAAGCGTCCACGCGATGAGACCATTCATAGGCACAGTGTCTGCGCCCATTACCGATGCGGCTGTGTTGTGTTTATCCACTATTCTCTATTCCTTCCCATTAACATACACTCTGCAATGTCTGCAGCCTCACCCACAGTCCAATCCTAGTAACTTCTCTCGCATAGGGCAAAGCATCCTTTCGTCGCTCAGAAAAGCTGTACGTGGATATATCAGGGAACACGCTCCTGCCGAAGATGATATCCTCTCCATATTTCAATAATAATAGTGGTGATTGTTCTGTTGTTTTCTTTTTCACTTGGGTTTTAATTTCATGCTGTGAATAAATTTTAAGTTGAATATTAAAAATATTTTCAGGAAAAATCACATGTGAAAATTTAGGGACATTTCCAATCCATTAATATGATTTATCATCAAAACGAGATATTAACAATGAATAATTTAATTATTAAATAAATATGGATAACAATTATTTTTCACTGTTATCATCAGAGAATACTAATTGATTCATCACCTTTATTTAAAAAATACACTACCTAAAATTAAAAAAATATTTCATAAAAAAAAAAACTTTAAATACACTTTCTGTTTAATTTGGTTAGAGTAATTAAAATCAAAATTAAATACTTTCAGTATGTTCTATCATCTTATGCCACCAAACTCGGAGGATTAAAAATTCAATTTGGATTTGAGATTCACAATTAAAACAATCTTCAACCTTTCGTTTAGTAGTTGCAGAGAGCTTTAAAATCTTCAGATTCCGAGAGTATTAAATAAGTTTAGATATTAGAAGTATTAAATGAATTTATTTTATTTTAGTGTTTTTATATTAATGGAAATCGCTATTGATTGGTGTTTTTATTAACATTATTATTATTATTCGTTAACTAGAAAAAAATATGCTTTTAAAAGTTGCAAAATTATATTTTTATATATTTATTTTATAATATTTTCAATTAAATTTATTTATGTAGAAAATTTTAATTATTAAAATTTAAATATAAATTTATTTCTTTTCAATTTTATGGGATGTAATATATTAATCATTATTTTTTAAAAATATTTTATATTAAATGTATATATGTAAAACATTCTAAAGTTTAATAGTAAAAAAAATTCAGATATAAATTTGTCATTTTCAATTTCATGAAATGTAGTATATTATTTCAAAACAAAAAATAGTTAACCATTATTTTATTTATTTTCAATTTCATAGAATGCAATATATTACTTTAAAAAAAATAGTTAACCATTATTTTTTATCTTTTCTTTAAAAGTATTTCCTATATATATAAAAAACGTTCTAAAGTTTGACAATAAAAAATTTCACATAAATTTATTCATTTTCAATTTCATGAAATGTAATATATTATTCAAAACAAAAAATATATTTATCCATTTAAAGGATGTATTTATTTTCTTTGCTAGAGATATATCTTTAAAATTTTAAAAGTAGAATAATTAGAATGATCAAAATTACTTAAAAAAAATAAATTTTGATCAGAAATAGAAATACTTTAGAGATGAACCACAATTAATTCATTAAAAGCAATGTGATAATATTCCAAAAGTCCCTATTATTATATGATGTTATCATCCAAATACTAAGTTGCATTAGAATTCCACCTTTGGATAAACCGGTTCATTTCTTACCTATTTAGTGATAATTTGGGAATCACCAAACACTTTTAAATTGTTAATTCCTTTTTCATTTGCGAGCAACAATACTAGTTTTAGAGCCATCAATTTTGCATAATTATTTGAGCCTTCTCTCAATCTAGGCTTAAACTTAATGGAATGATGATTTGCAAAGAATAAGATCTCCCATCCTCCACATATAGAAAAACTTCCTTGTAACACTATAAAAAAAATTCCTGAAACCTATGCTATAAATTTCCTAAGGACAAACTTAAATCTCCCTCCAAAATATGAGACGGATCTATTTGTACAAGGCCTGTAGATGTTTATGAATAGTATGTCTTTTCCAATATCCTAGGAAAAAAGTGTCACCCTTCTTCTTGAATCAATAAACCAACTACTAGCATGTTCCATAGTCCTACTCTTCCACCTTGTGGCAAGACCCCTTGATCTCTCAATACATCTAAATATAGAAAATTCCAACCTTCCAACATATCTTCTAACAATCTATTTATAAACCCCCCTTCATCTAATGTTTTATATAGAAACACCACATCTAGTTTACTCTGGTCAATTATTTATTGGAGACAACCAGCTCCACTTACAATTAAATGAAAGGTAGATCTTTTAGCCATCCCAAATGTGTTCATCGCTTTAAGAACTCTATCAATTGTCATCTGTTTTCTAGTGGTAATATCTAAAGCAGCTCTATCTTGTGATTTTTGAATAAAATATTTTTTTTCCATTCCTTTACTCCTAGGTCAATAGGTTACTCTCAAACCATATCCAACATAATACCTTTCAACATTCAAACCATGGATAATGTAACACCCCTACTTGACCTTTGGATTGTAAATGACACGTACATGTAAAACTTAGGTTGATGAACTAGAACATATTAATGAGGCTAGTGAGATGATAATTACTTTTTAGGATTGGTGTGCCCATATACATGTGTGTGTATAGGATTTGAGGAAAGTGTGTTCGTGTGTATATTTTTATATGTTTTAGGCTAGAAAGCCTGATGTTATAAATATGTTTTCTTTTGCATGATAATAAACACATTACAACTGTAAACCGAGTTGGATGAAAAAAGTATGGGGGCTAAGACTCCATGGGTATAAAAAGGGGCTCACATGACTTAATAATCATAAAGTGCACATGCTTATTATAAAAGTCCATTAAGTGACTTTATGAAGTGCCAAGTGTAAAAATAAAATATAGGTACATAAAAGAAAAGAGTTGGTACTATGAGGCAATTAGTTAGTGTTGTATATCCAAGAACATAAGAAGAACTCTTGGATCCACAATGTTTTAGACATCCTTGTTAGGTCAAGTTATGCGCCTTGGAGGTAGTGGCATAGCCCGAGGGATTGCAAGTGCATAAAAGGTGTGCACTACTTGGGTATGGATTTATGAGGGATGTGAGCTTTAGAGGTTGGAGGTTATTAGGATTTGATGTGAGGGCTTGAAGGGTACTTGGAGACCCCATAGGTTAGTAAATATTTTCAAAGCCATATGACTTAGATAACATCCCCGTTTGGCTGAGTAAGACACCCTAGAGGTGGTGGCACAACTTGAGGGACTGAAGTGCAAAGAGGGGTGTGCAATACTTGAGTGTAGGTTGATGGGGGATATGAGCTTGTAGCTTGGAGGTTGTTGGGGTTTGGTACGTTGGCTAGTTGATGGTACTGGACATGTACCTAGATTTGGGTGAGTTGTTTCCCCATGGAGTTGAAGCCTTAGCTCGAGGGTGGCTTGTTAGTGAGAGAAAATAAACATCATGGTTTATTGCTGGGAGGAATGTATGAGGCTTGAAGTCAGTCAATCATATTACCAAATAATTTTTAAGTTTAATTAATTATGTATTAGTTAATTATGTATCTTCACCTGTTAGTATGTGAATTTATAGTTGTTATGTGTATGAAGAATAAATCAAGAAATTTAATGCTTGTACATTTATAATGCATATAGGCATGCATAACACACATACAATAAATAAAATGAAAATGATTTCTTACACAAAAATAGGTTCTTATGTGAATGATACAAAGATATGCCTCAGTTGAAGGATGGAGGCATTATTGGAATGAAAATAGTGGAAAAATGGTTAAAATGTTTTAGGAAGTATCACCAACTATGGGTATGCTTTCTTAGGTGGCTAGAAAATAACTCATTGGTGACCAACAAAGGTATGGGGACATTACAATTGGTATAATTACAATGCTTAGGTCATATAGGTTGAAAACCATTTCAGGCAACTATTTGACATAATTTGTAAGGATTAGAAATGGGTGAAACTATCAACTCAAGAGTAGATCCACGAGTAGGATAAATGAAAGGGGTAAATTTATGGTTGCTAGCTTGGAATTAGTGAAGCAAAGGGTGAAATTTAACATTGGAAATGAAAAATCCCATAGAGGTAAAAATTATAGAAAGTAACCATTACTAACGAAAAAGGAAAAATAAAATTTAAAATTTAGAAAGATTTATGATGATGTTAGTGATGAGGCAGCAGGGTCTAGTGGTAGATAAGTTGGTAGATGAGGAGGCTAGGTGGCATTTGAGTTAATAGATGAGGAGGTAGGTGGAAGACCATGGCACGACTGAAAACCATTTGGTGGATGTAGTGTGCTAAATCATTGTTCTTTTCAATGCATGATGCACACCACAACCATTGATCACAATAAATACGAGTTATTTGATCTGATAGGTGCTCTTTGCCCCATTAAAAATTCCACAAATTTTTACTCGATGTGAATTGTGGATTGTTGATGGATAGGGATCTCAATCTTTAGATTCAAAAGAGGTGTAACTTTTTGTAAACCTATACATATGTTGTAGCATGATATAGATCTTGGTTGTAAGACTATACATATCCCAACCATTAGATTCATCAACGATGTAAATTGTTGTAAAACTTCATGTATGTTTCAACATGATGCAGATCTAGGTCGTTGGATCGAGGAAATCTCAACCATTAAATTGATTAGGTATTCAACTCAACATAAATATATGCAAATATTTTAGCCCAATGGGAATCTAGGTTGTTGATCTACCTCAAGATCAACCATCAGTTCTGTGACATAGCAAGTCACATGTTATGTGGAAAAATGGGGAATGTATCTTGCATGTAGATATATCAAATAAATCACTACCACATGGAATTACTGAACTGGATGATGGGTCCAAAGTGGGGACCAACACACAAATAGGGGAAGCTACATGCATGCTAAGTGTTTGAGAGAAACCATGTAGGCGATTTTTTGTCCAATGGGAAATAAAAACCCAAATATGTACAAGTAGTTACTTTCCAATGAAACAAGGGTACACAAAGAAGGTTGATATGTATGAAGACAACTACAGGAGAATATCAGTGGTCCAGGAAAGTAACACAAGTGAAACTCTAGAAACATTTAATGATTTTTTTTCTTATTTCTCAAGTCATCCACTTGTAG
>Ga0068628_1000726_pt1 | contig 12557 bp, 3 predicted proteins | sample InSIn2gowninarea_FD_77431 | JGI IMG/M metagenome (GOLD analysis project Ga0068628, IMG submission 77431) | Clean room microbial communities from NASA Spacecraft Assembly Facility at Jet Propulsion Laboratory, Pasadena, California, USA -... ... | reverse complement strand
TTCATTAACTTATTCACTACATTGAGTAGATTCCAAGCACATATTATAATCTTATCTATTTCATGAGCTTAATAATGTCGATCTCATTATGATGTTTAAGAATCTCTTGACTCTTCCAACCAATTGTGAGGCGTCTATCATCAACTCTCTACAGTTTTACGACCATAACAGCAACATCGAATGCAACAAATTTTAGTTATAAATATTAATGGGCAAGAATGCCAAGAAAGAAAATAAGCAATTGCTTAATTTCTCCTTTCATGAACCAAAAGGTTGCTCATAAAAGGATAATGTATGTTTTGGTTATGGAAAAAGTAAAAAAGACAACCAACTTTTTGGGCCAGAGGAAACTTGTAGCCTTGATAATTGATATTATTTATTTGTGAAATATGAATTTGACATTGCAATGAACAGTTAAACCACATTGAATAATTGTTTCTCCAAAAAAAAAAAAAAAATCAATTATTTAATTGTGAAATATGAATTTGACATTGCAATGAAGAGTTAACCACATTGAATAATCGTTTCTCAAAAAAAAAAAACCACTTGAATGTTATCAATATAACTATTTTTTTTACAATTTGTTTAGGTGAAAAGTTATTATTAAAACAACGTTATATTTATATGAATTTACTATTAACCCCACTTTTATTATACAACAATCATAATATGGAGCCATTTATGACAAAAACATAAAAACAATGGAACAAGAATAACTTTATTTGACACCCTTTAAAAAAAAAAAAGAGGAGGGCCCACTAACTTAAGCATTAGGTATAAGGTATGATTCAAGTAACCCCATAGAACAGAATTACCTATCATGAAACTTATTCATGAAAAGCAGGCCAAACTTTACTGACTCCGACCCCTTAATAGCACTATATAAGGAACCCCATTCCTCAGCTACCATCCAAAAAGCCTCATTATCTTCTTCTCTTCCACAAAAATGGTTAGCTACAATGCTGGAATTGTGTGTGCACTCTTAGCCTTGTGTATGGTCGTGCCAAGCTTGGCCACTGTTTACACTGTTGGAGACACCAATGGTTGGGTCACTAATTATGATTATACCACCTGGACTAGTGGCAAGACCTTTGTTGTTGGCGATAGCCTTGGTAAGTTTTTATTTTTCAAACACACAAAATTTCCTTGTCTAACTGCTTCAAAAGGAACTGTTTCATGTGACACTTTTAATTGGGTTAGGCACAATATTTCATGTGAAATATTGCCCTATAAAGTTCCATAGTTACCTTTACAAATTTTTATGTGATAGTAGTATTCAATTATGGAAATAGATGACGAGTATTAAAGAAATCAAAGTGTCTTATGAAAAGTTATTAGATATTTTAGGAATATTACAATGTGTTTTTTCCTATTCTCATATAAATGATAGATCCCACTATGGATCTAATTAGTAAGACTGACTATTATGTGAGAGGAAGAAGAAACATGTTTCTGTACGAGTACTAATAATTAGTTGTGCCTTATATACCTCAAATGCAATAATCCCAAAATTGAAGTTGTAGTTAGTATTTTTGACATATAAGACAGGCAAATAACAAATCAAAACGACAAATTTATTTAAGATAAAACAGTTTTTGAACCAAGATTAAACTTACATTTTTCCAAAATCTTACTGTGATACCATTCAATTTTGACTAGTTTCTTAAGATCCATAAAAAACTTCGAATTTTGAGATTATATAAAGTTTGGTTGATTTTGTTGTTCTTGTAGTGTTCAACTATGCGAGTGGGCACACTGTTGATGAAGTGAGCTCTAGTGACTACAGCACTTGCACTGTGGGCAATTCTCTTAGCTCAGATAGCAGTGGAGCCACCACCATCCCTCTAAAAACTGCTGGGACTCGCTACTTCATTTGTGGTATTGTTGGCCATTGTGGAAGTGGCATGAAGGTTGCTGTAACAGTTGCTAAAGCATCAACCACAACACCAGCAGCTGGAACACCAAGTACTAATACAAGTACCACACCCACAACCACTACTCCTACTCCTGCTACTACTACTACCACCACCTCAACTAATTCATCTTCAGGGACTATTCTTTCTCCAATTGTGGCTGTGTTGGCTATGACTTGGTTTGCTTTTTCTTTGTTGGTTCTCTCTTAATTCTAGGCTTCTAGCCAGGTTGGAGGCAGTGCTCTTTCTTTCTTTTGGTGTCAGTCATGTTTGTATTGAGATTTTTTCTTTACTTTTTATGAATGAATAGGTTATGTAAAATTCAGAGATTACGGTAGAGTATTTGAGTATGTTAAACCATGATGGATCATTGAGGTTCATTCATGTTTACTGAGTCTATATTAATTTCTTGGAATCACAGCACACTCACATAAGCAACACGGTACTTTTAGATGCGAATCCATACACTTGATTGTTAATGTACGATTAATTGATGAGAACACTAGAAAAAATTAGTTACTAAAGGAGGTAATTAGACTTGAAATGAATGGGAAGCTAAGTTGGTATACTCGTGCAAGGCAGCTTTGTTATATTTCCAGGTCAAGAGAGTAGGAATAATTTAAATAAGTGACAAACTACAAATTATCAAGGAGTTTTCTGTATTAATGCCGCACCTTCATATATAATTCTATCAAAAGCTTCGTAATTCAATTGAATTGTCTGATTCTTCTCATAAGAAAAACCTAAATTCAAATCCACTTTCCAAATGAGCTCTAGCTCAATTGCATCTCCTCCCCTTATACATTCTAGGTTGAGAGTTAAATTGTGGGTTCAAGAATCAAGACTGGTTAGTTGTGTGTTACTTACCCCAAAAAAAAAAAAAAAAAATTGATCTCCCTATTATATTTACTTAATTGATTTCTTGGACTGATTACCTAGCAAAAGTGGATTAATAATGTTTATGCCATGTGTCAGTTTCTACTGTTATATTTCTTCTTTTCTTTTTTCTTACAGATTAAGAAATTTTCTTAGAAAACAACACAAAAAATTACCAATGAAAGCCTATATATTTTCCTTGATGATAATTCTAACTAGAGCATTAACTCCTGATATGAAGAGCTTACCTAACTAATTGATGAGAAGTTACATCCATGAGAAAGACTCCTAACATGAATAAAACAAATTTGCATCTCACTTTATAGCTTTTTCAACCACTCCCTTCCCTTTTGGACTTTCAATGGTTGCTTTAACATCTTCAAAGAGCAACTTTAATTAATCTCAATTTCTACCCTAACATGAAGGCTTTCCACGAACTCTGTACTTTCACTCATTTTCCACACATTAATAGAACATATGTTTCAGTGTTGCAATCAGCTCGCTTTTGACATTCAACGAGCAACTCTTTATGAACTTTTGTAAGCTCAGATGAAGATCCATTATAAAATCAACAGCATGGGGAACTAATAGGATAAATCAAAGATCAAAATTACTAACAGTCTCAATTACTTCTAGCTACCAACATCCCTCTATGTAAGGGTCTATTTAGTTGAACTTATTTTCATCTTAAAAAATAATGTATAACTTTTTAAAGATATCACTTTTTTCAAGGTACAACTATACTTTTACGCAATAAACAAAATAATGTTATAAAAATAAGCAGATCCAAATGCACATAACTATTGCCAAATTGAATTATAATGGTAATCTTTTATTATAAAGAAACCATTTGGAGTGCAGGCTCATATGTTTTATGAATAGTCTTTCATCAAGAGAGTTGATGCAGGGAATGTGTGTAGGCTGAATTGTTTTGGGTTTGTTTAGCAATGAGAGTTAGAACGTTTAGTAGGTGGTTAGACACCTTTACAAGAACACAAGTTCCAAAGAAAAGCACACAAAGGCTTAAAATCACTAATTCTCAAGAATTAGTTACAAAATGAGAGTACAAGAGTACTTATACAATTTGTTCTACAACTAACAACCATTAGTATCTTGCCAAGTGTCAAACTAGCACTGGTTACATCTAATACAAGTAACTAACTCATTAACAAGACTAACTAATTCAAATAAGAATAACTGCCATATAAGCTAACTGCCTTAAGGCTCCTGTTTGGACACAAAAATAGTTGTAACTAACTGTTCTCAATAGCTAAGGCTGCTAGCTAGAACTCAAACAAAGACATCTTAAAACAGCTTAGAAGATGCTCCTGCATCAAGAGTGGCAGCAATTTTTTTTTCCTCACCCTGATAGATGGTAGCAAGTATTAAGTTTGTGCTTAATAGGCTCAGCTGAATTGGTTTGATTGAATAATGTAAGCGATGGGATTCGACCTTGGACCTAACCCACATAAAGGGACAGATCAGAGAATAGTATTAGGTCATATGGGCCATTGGTTTATATTATTAGAGCTGGAATTGATTTGTAGCAGGTAGAGGACATCTTGCTGTTTATGGCTGTGTTCTGCGACAGCAATGCAGCTTTGTCTTTTTTAGTTTTTGGGAGCTACAGGCTACAGCCCATGTGTTTTGCAGTGGAAATATTGCAGCTTGTGTCATTTTCGGTCCATCAATATCATGTACTATATCATTCTTTAGCTTTATTGTGAATGAACTATTAACACAATCAAGTTCAAACCCCCCTCCCAAAAAAAAGGAAGCTATTTCTTTTCTTGGCAAAGAAGTGGCTAGTGCATCGCAACTGTTACTTAAAAGAAGCAATTTACGCTTCTATCATCTCTAGTATCAATGAGACTTGTGTGAATCCTTGAAGGCTTGAACGCGTAGTAGCATAAACACAAATTATGTACCACCATTTAGGAATGACTAATCAGCGTTGCTTGTTAAAAAATTTGCTAGGTAAGTATAGTGGGGAAGGAAAGAGATAAGGTTTGAACCATAGAAACTGAACATCATAGAGGGTGCTGTTACTTACACTAAGCAATCATTCAAACGCATATTACATCGTTGCTTACAATTTTTTGGTTCAATAGATTGTATCATAATTCATGACAAGATCAAGCTTTAAGGTTTCTCTCTTGCCTATCATATTTAATAGTCGAGTACTCAAGGAGCAACCTTGCTGGGCTTGCAAATCAGCGTTATGTAAGAGTGGGCTGCTAACGTGAATTCCTTGGCCCATGGGCCAGCTTCAGTAATTCAGATGTGCTAAAGCCGTGATGGACTCAATTATTCTCCTTAATTGGAAGAATGGTCTAATTCCTTTTAGGATTTAGTGGCATTTTGTTTTTGTTTTTGCTGAAACGTAAACTTAGTGGCGATTGCTGTTGTTTAACCAGATTGAGAAAACCACAATAGGTTAACCATTAACATGCATCTGTATTTTCAAGGCAAAGCATTCTCTGAAAGTCACACGATTAAACCAGTTATTGTTATTAGTAGTTACGGACTTAAGTAATAGATTCAACATTTTCCTATATTTTTTGACCATATACGAGAGTGCTGAAAGATGGTTGAATTAATGATGCAGGACCGTATCGTTAAAATTGAGTGTTTCGTAGACAATATCCATACCTTTTAAACATAAGCTTCGGTACATCATGTATTAGATAAATTAAATAGATTTATGTATCTTGCCTTCTACAGCCCACACAGCTATAGGACTCGCACATTTTGTGAGGAAAAACATGTATCAAGCGGTCTTTAATAAGGGTGAACAACGGTTAACAGTATCCTACTTTCTTCACCAAGATTTCTCCACTAATATAATTAATATATATTTCAATATCCTTCTCCCTCCTCTTAACGATAAAAATACATCATGTTTTTGTAACAGGAGTCCTCCCCCTCACATGGGTAGACTTTTGACCAGTTAATTGAAGACTCAGACTTACTGAAAAGAAAAGAGAGACTAGGACTAGTAATGAGTCAACAACAATTCTAATGTTAAGGCTAGTAGTCGTATGAGTAATTAATCCCCACTTAAATTGTTAGGTGTGCGTTTGGATTGCACATTTCCATGTGCAATTCAGCGTTTACATTTTTTGTTGGATCTTATGACACTGTTTACAACCCCACCAAAAACACAAAACCATGCATTTTTAAATCTCACAATACTATTCACGCCTTTAAAAATTATTTTGCTACAATATTTTCAACAACAAATTTTTAGCAAATAAGCAGTATCCAGGTGTTTTCTTTTAAGTCTGTCATTTACATCATCATGATTGTGAAAAAAGGCCAGCCAGTGCTTTAAAGGATAAGTGTACATTTAGAAAACATAAGCGACCAAATTAACACTATTTTATTAAAGCAATACCAAAATTTAGATTAATGAGAAAAATAAAATATATAATCTAAAAAAATTAGATTTATTTGAACTTTTCTTTTCTAAAAGTCTTTTTTTAATAACTTATTTGAAAAATTATAGAGACGAAATTAACACAATTTTATGAAAAGATATACTATAATTTATAATCTAAAAGAAATAAAAAGAATTATTTGAACTTTTTCTTCTTTCTAAAAGAAAGACTAGTAGTACTCTACTGCCTCTCTCTCTTGTGTCTGTGGCAAAAGCACATGGGGCTTCTAAAGACAGCTGTGAGAGCATGTGACTCAGGTAAAGAAGTCTCCAACTTTTTTCCAACCAAACCAAACAACCCATTACTTAATTTAAGAAAAAAACTAGAACAGGAAAAGCACACTCATATGACTTTCTCACTTCTTTTCCAGCTGTCCCCCTCTGAGAACCCACACTATCCCATCCAATCATAAAAAGACAAAAACACCTCCACCACTTCACACCTTCCCTTCTCTCTCTCTCTCTCTCTCTCTAACCAAAAATCCCTAGTCTCACTAGTCTCACTTTATCAAAAATCACTAGTCTCACTTTCTTTGTCACTCAAATCAGTAATCACTATCACTCTTATAGGTTGTAACACACTAAATAACACAGTCATAATTTACAAAGATCCCATGTATAAAACAAAATCTGATACAACATACACATCCACAAAATTATAGTCCCAAAATTTTAAGGTTATTTGCCAATGTTCGATATCTTAGTCCCAAAATTTTGGGATTAATTATGAATTTTCAACCCGTGATTAAATTTTACGCTGATCGTTAATATAATGTAACTGTTCTCAGACTTGGTATCCACGTTAAACAAAATATATGACACTAATCATAAACAAATATAAAGCAGGAAAAAAAATTATAAAAAAGAATCCATAATAATAAAAATGATAATATAATAACAACAATAATAGAAAGCGATCCAATCAAACACCATAGACCCCCAAGTGATATTCATGAACATATATCCACCACTGTCACCGACCTAATAATAATAATGATGATGATAATTAAATTAAACCAAAACAAAAAAATAAAAAAGGAAACCCATCAACCCTAAATATTTAAAAATAGAAACTAGTACTAAATAGAATCAAACCCTAAACGAACTCCGGCGATGTTGTGATCTAAAGCAAAAGAGCCGCCGCGAAGACGACTGAGGCAACAGATCCGGCGGCGGCGACTCTGTTCAAACCGGCACCGCTGCCGGTGGGAGCCGAAGCCGGAGGCTGGCTGATCGAGGTGGGAGTACCGGCCGGCGCTTTGGAGGAGCCTGGGGCGGGCGATGTGGGAGGAGCCGGAGGCGAGGTTGTCGGAGAGGAGGTAGGCGACGGCGGAGTGGTGGCGGATGGAGTTGGAGCCAAAGAGGGAGTTGGTGTCTTTGTGGTGGGAGCGGGAGCCTGAGACGGTGGAGGAGATGAGGCTGGTGGAGAAGAAGTCGGAGATGGAGACTTGGTTGGTGATGAGGATGGTGCGGATCCTGGAGCCTGAGCGAGAGCCGAGGTGGCTAGCAAGGTGAGAAGCAAGAGAGTCATCATGAGGGTCTTCGAAGTAGACGAAGCCATTGTTGTGAGAAAACAGAGGAGCCTCTACAGAGAACAGAGAGAAAGAGAGAGAGAGTTAGGGTTTCGGGTTTGTGAGAGAGAGAAGGTGGTGAAGGGGTTTATATATATAGAGAGAGAGAGAGAGAGAGAGGTGAGTACTGAGAAGCTTCCTTGAGAGAGAGAGAAGTGTTTGTCTCTTAAAATTCTTATTAATTTTAAGTCGGTTAAAAATAATGGGGTGTACTATTTCTTATAAAGCAAAAGAGTGTGGGTAATATAAGATATGTGAGTGGGGTTCGTAGAACTTATCATGGACTTTTTCTTTTTGGTTTTTTCAATATTTTGCAACACATTAAAGTTTTCAAGATTGTTTCAAGAATATAATAAATTTCTATTTTAAATTAAAAGTATCAACATGTTTTGATAATAATGAAAATTCATTATAAGTGAGATAAGGAAATTTTAGCTCAAACTTTTTGGGATAATCTCAATCTCATTGAAGTTGAACTATTTAAGTTTCTTGTTTTTTTCTTTTTTAAATTAACATAAGTAAACTAAAAGACAATTTTTATTGGACTAATAAAATTTTCTTCTAACCATTTTGAAATATGTAGTGTGGTGCAGTAGTTCAATCTTTAGAAGATTAATATATTATCAATAGTTTTATAGCTTAATCAGTTGGCATTTCCTTTAAAAGATTAACGTGTTGTCAATAGTTTTATACCTTAATTGGCTAGCACTTCCTGGTGTCCATAATGTTCAAAATTAAAATTTCTCCTCCCCAATTGTAATTATCAAATTAAAAAAAAAATGTTTAGTATGTTATTTTTCAATAATAAATTGAACATAATTTAACCAAAAATAGTCGAGATGTTTTTTGGAAAAAGAAGAGATAGACAATTTGTTTGGTATAGTTTGTTTTTTATTATTATTATTATTATTATTATTTTGATAATTAAATGAAAAGGAATTTGAACATTGAACATCTCCATTAGAAACATCATAAAATGTTAATTAAGTTACAAGACTCTTGATATTTTGATTGAATAGTTGATTTGTTATTTTATACTTAAAGAGTATGAGAAATAGGAAACTTACTTAATATCATTTTGATTGAATTGTCGACTCGGGATAAGATTTTCTCTAATTGAATGATTCATTTTCTTTCAATTTTTATTTCGATACAATACTCATATGAAATTTAAAAATTCAATAATGCTATGTATCACACATCGAGCTAAGAATGGAGGGGAATTAGAAATATCTAATTAGGGGATCAGTCATAGTTGATTCAAGTACTTACCATGTAGAAATCCTCCACGTATCATCAATCTGACCATAGATAATTAATGACGAACTATTTACTCTTTTTTTTTTTTTTGAAAAGAACTATTTACTCTTTTGTTGGTAAGTAATTATGAACTAGTATTTACCAACTCTATAATCCCTGAATAAAATATACATAATTAAAAGCATACATAAATGATGTATTGAATGCTCGCCTAACCTTAGAAAGAATTTTCTCCTATCTGTGTTTTGTTCAAAGCTATTCAAAATTGAAAAATAACAAGCCAACACGTTTTATGGTCAACATTGATTGATGTATAATGATTAAGGAAAGGGTAAGAAATGGTTTATTGAATAATTCAATTAAATTTGAAAATATATTAGTAGGTCATAAGATTGGACGGTGACTGATACATTGCGATGGATTTTTATTGGGGCATTGAGAATTCTATGCCTACCACCTAAAATTCTAAATTATGAACCGGAATTTTATGCTTTGTTATATTATTGTGCACTTTCTTGTTTCAATTTAATTAACAGTAATGGACGACCTTTTTCAACTTAATCTAGGACGTACAGATCACACCTTGACCTTTGTCTTCAATTTACTTGTCGTATTTAACCACTGTCCTTCTCAGCTTTAAGTATAATAAAGAAATTAAACAGTTTGTAGCTTGTGCTAAGGGTAATATTAAATTGTTTTAATTCATTTTTTTAATGAATTATTCAATAATTCATTAAATAATTTGTCGGGACCGCGATTTATATTATTCTACCTCAAAACTAATTGATGATGAAAAAGATACACTCAATTTTTTTATGGCTTTCGACATTACACTATGTGAACCCGTTTTTAGAGTAATTGTACAGAGTTGAATTGTGGTCCCCCACCTAATTTATTTTCGATTCACATAGGAACCACCCCAGATGAGTACTGCAATGTAATATATATGATTATATCCAGCTAATCCTGGGTTTTAATCTTACCCACTTCAATTATAATTAATGATTTCTTAATAATAATAATAATAATAATAATTCATTTGCTGCAGTTGTTTGATTCGAATGCGATTAGATTATAATGCAAAGTAAGAATGGTTAATTTTAGATTGATTCAAAATACCCTTGCTCTTTCGCAGTTACATCATAAGTTAGACTTTCCAATTTTGTGTGGGTGAATTGGCATATTGTTTAGGTGCAATTTGACTTTAGATGAAATTTCCTCCAACCATTACGTGATGATTGAAAATGACACTTTATATGTATTTTTCATCATATGACATTTAATGAGTTATGTAATTGGTTTAAATAATGACAAATTTTAACTACAAAATTAATTGTAGTTTAAGACTATAACTTCACTCAATATATTCTTACTGGACGTAAATTTTAACAAATTCACTATTAAATTACATTTTCTTTTTATATCTTCCATGCTTACAAAATTTCTAAAAGATCAAAAGTTAATAATATGTCATCAATCAATTGTTTAAATTACAAATTTTTGTAGTATAAAATTATGCATAAAAAATATGTTTATGGATCATATAGCAAATAATATCTGATTGACACAAAATTTGACATGTATGTTAAAAGTGTAAAGAACATACAATCTAACGGTTAAATTTTCAAAATATATAGTAATGTTAATTTTTTTTAAAATTAAGTTGTAGCCTTAAGTTACAACTAATTTTTTAGCTAAACTTTATTTTTTAATAATATACTTAAATAGTCTTATAAATCCTCATGTATTGAGTTAAAAGAGTTAAAGGAGATTTCTCTGAACCAATTTCTAGTTGCAATTAGTCTTTTCTATTCCAAATTTTCTGAGCCTAACTCTACATTAAAAAGAAACTTGATTTTCAAATCCACAGTTGTTGAGGACCTTCAGGCTAATCACTCCCGTACAAAATTGTTAATCTCAATTGAGATTTGGGATTGAAAGATACTTGAGCTGTAGACTAGTCAATGGGAGGTGGCTTTTTTTGGCTTTTCAATTTTCACTACAGTTTATTGGGAGACATTTTGAATTATTTCTTCAAAATGGAAGCAAAACGCATTTGACGGGGTTTTTGGGTCATGAATCATGATGCTTTTTTAAGGTTTCAAATAATTATTGACAGCTTAAAGTCACGGCAAACAAAGTTAAAAAAAGAAAAATAAAAAGTATAAAACAGAATAGCATTAGAAGAAGTTAGAACAGAACAGGCATATATGACATTTGGAATAAGATATGGGACATTGGGACCCTGTTGTTCCCAATTTTTGGATGACCGAAATAAGTAGCTTTGTACCTTTTTTTTTTTTTTTTACCCCCCTGCTTCATAGTTCATACAAACAACTCATTGTATTTCAATGGGGAGCCATAATTGAAATACAATGAGATCTTACTCAAGCATGAATACAAATGTGTTTTTCTATTACTCCATTTCTTTTGGGTTTTTTTGGGGAGAGCACTGAGAGAGGTTAATAAATAAGGTAGTGTTTATTATACACACGTCTGTATAATACAAAATAATTTGGTGTGCGTGGGAAGGAAAAACTGCACATGTTCAAAAAAATAGTCAAATATTTAAAGAGATCTAGATATTCTTATTTGTCAAAATATGTGAATAGGAAACGTGTGTAACACCTTTTACCCTAATAAATATATAATCTTTGGAGTCATTAATTGTGAAATTGACCAGTTGTTTTGCCTAAGTGCCTTGTGATGCTTCCTATGAACATAAGATCATATGCAATTTCCAACCAACAATTCTCTATTCCTAGTCCTATGAGACCTTGACTTTGAATATAATTCCACACGTCTATATTGTGGTGTATTTGAAGCAGAGATGATAAAGACATTTGAAGCTAATTTGTTGGATGTAAAAAAGTAATCACGGGAGGGAAGAAATATTTGATTCCACTAAGAGAGTAAAAAAGTTCTAATAGTGTATGGTCAAAGAGAGTGTTTACCAAAAAAAAAAAAATGCTGAAACAAAAATTAAACAATGTAAGATAGCTGTATGGATTCTTTTTTGATGAAATAACTGTATGGATTCTTGGACAAAATAAAATACATAATTGACATAGTTGTATGGTACTACTAGTACTTAGTACCACCCTCACAAGCAAAGCAAGGATCGATCTCTCTCTCTCTCTCATAGAAGCTTTTTTTTACTTCTCATTAGGCCCATTTTGCGTGAATGTGAGTGGAAAGTTCATGGTTGGAACTTGGAAGATTGGTCTTTTCTTTTTTTGTGTGTGTGCGCGCTTCACGTTGGAAATATTTATAGCAATGACAGGCATATAGAGTAGTAGTGATGAATAAAAATCTCAAAAACATGAAGATGGACCCAAAGTCCAACCCTAACATCGTGACAACCAAGAACGGACAACAAATATACTTCTCCCACAAGCAAACATTCTTTCTTTCTTTCTTTCTACCTTCATAGCCACAGCTTTAAACAGACGTGGAGTACTCTGTCTTTTTTTTTTTTTGGTAAACACTCTCTTTGAC
>Ga0068628_1000720_pt1 | contig 12597 bp, 12 predicted proteins | sample InSIn2gowninarea_FD_77431 | JGI IMG/M metagenome (GOLD analysis project Ga0068628, IMG submission 77431) | Clean room microbial communities from NASA Spacecraft Assembly Facility at Jet Propulsion Laboratory, Pasadena, California, USA -... ... | reverse complement strand
GGAAGGAATGCTGGCAGCGGGACTGCCTGAGTGAAACGTTCCAACCAGTCAACATATTCGAAACCCACGATCTCCTGAATGAGTCTGCTCTACCAAAGCCGATTTCGCCATCCATTCTCGAGCTGCAAATGCCAGTCAAACCAGATCTGGCTGTCCTCACTATGCCAGCCATTTATTTGATTGATGTTGTCTTACTCATCCTGAACTCCATCAGCATGTGGACAGCCTTTTGCCCCATGTCTTTGGCTGCTCTTAATTACCGACGCAAGTTGAGGCGCTTACTCCGGCATTCAAACGTTTTATGTTGCAGGAAGAAAATCAGGAAGGTAGCTGAGTGCAGATATGTATGTGACTGGGAGTAAGAAAGCATGAAATACTTGAACGGAAAGGATCCATGCTGTTCTCGGAAGAACGTCAACTTGTAAATCAGGGGTTTGAGGATGGCTGTGAAGAGGTGACGATTGAATCGATGGACGTGGAATCGGAAGGCAAAACATTTACCACCGTTCCACATGAACTTGCTCACCTTCATAACTCCTGATTTGGTAACTTCTTTCTTCACATCTTTCGTATACGAATAGACGGTAGAATTAGCAGTCCTGCAATTCGAACAGATAGAGGATATGTAATATAATGGATCCTTTTCCGGCTGAACGAATTTCTCGAAGAAATAACTGATGTTGGATCCCCTGTACTCCGTTTCAAGGCAGAGGACGATGGTTGGAACATGCATGGATACCGAGTGTCTGATTCCCCACTTGGTCGTTGTCTTGTACGACATGTAGTCCGACGTGAGGATGAAGACTTCAAAGATGCAGGCTACTGCTGTCAGCAACCAAACTGCCGAAACGTACAAGGCCTTCGCGATCGCCATTTTTTCCCAGGTTAGATCTAATCGCTAAGGACCCCAAAACCGATTCACACGTGAACAAGGACCCTGATGATACAAACCAGCTGAGTATGGATTTTGATTACGATCAGAGAGAAGGTCTTTCTTTCGCAAACAGTTTTAAGGCTGCCGCACAATTTCTGCTCCACCTCATGGGAAACACAGCACCTGATTAATTCACCTGCGACATCTTTACGATCCGTTTGCTATGTCAAAGAAACTTTTCTCTGATGAGGTGAGCTATGCAATCGAAGGGGAAGGAAGGATTGGTGTGGATGAATGGTCAACTGGATTGCAGCTAAGTGAAAACCGAATTCCTGCCGAACAGTCTCTTACAGAGTAACAAGACGATCAGTGATCGCAAAAGTTGAACAGACATAAATGGACGTGGAAACTGTGACAGGACGACAGAAACAAAACAGTAGGACAGCAAGATCAACATTATTCCATTCGCTAGCTCATTTAATATTACCTGACAGCAAAACAGTAGGGTAATTGAGTCGAAGACGTGACCACAGCGGTTGATGAATTGGTGTTACAGAATAATTCTGAAGAACCTTCCATTTCAACATCATTCGCCATCATACTGAAGGCTGAGTTACGAAACAAGACAGCGAGGGCAACCGATCTGTTTTTCCTATTCGACTGCAAACAATGAAATGAAATTAAAGAGTTGTTCAATAGAGAACGAGTCAAATCATATGATACCTCAAGTAAAGCAGCTGACTCATCACATGGGAAGCTAAGTTTCTTGCTTGATGAGAGCACGCAATCAGTGTGCGCCTGTTGTGTCAAGCATGCCTTGTTGGTCAATGACGTGATCGTTCACTTGACTATGACGAATTCATGCGCTCACATGAAAAGATGATTGTAGATCATGTTTTCATGTTTGTCTTATTCCCTCCACGTCACATCCTTTTGTCGCCTACGACGATGATATTGACGAGGGAGATCGTTGCTTCACGTTGCAGGCAAGTCACCGCTGCCGAATCCCGTTGTCCTTGTTGCCTGCCACTCCGTTCGCTGTCACTCACAGAGAAACAAGTACTCCATTTGTTGCCAGTGAGGGAGTAAAGGAAGTCATGGCATCAGCAATGATCACGGTGATCCTGATGACCGGCTATCTGCTCTCATCAGCTGGCCTGATCGAGTGTGACGAGGAGTCGGATCAGATCTTCAAGCGGATCGAGTTGAAGATCATCAAAGGATTCTCCAACCACTTGGACAGCTCGTTCCCCATGGATGGGTACCTGCCGGACCTATTTGTCTCCGTCAATTACTCCAGCATCATGCCGGACGGGAAGTTTGAACCGGAGCGACGGTTCGGAGAGACCATCATCATGTACGAAGACCAGTACCCCAAGTGGGATGAAATCCTGATCTATGATCGCTACTCCGAATCCCATGACTACCAGGTTCGCTTGAACGGTGTCTTCCATGTCAGCCTGATGGATCAGAATAAGCCGGAACACACGTTCCTGGGGGAGTTCACGATCGACCTCCGGAAGGTGGATCAGATCAATGGGACGATCGTGAAGCAGGACATCATCTACCTGAACCGTCCCTCCGTATCCAGTGAAGTGATCTACCAGTTGACTGCTTACTTGGACGACAACGTGAAACCGGGTACCGTCATCCCCCTCCTCCGCAGCGACGAGGGTATCACCGTCACGGAACCCGTCACAGAGATGGTGACAATGACAGCGGATGCTGACTCCGTCGTCCAGATCGTAGCTCAGCCGGTCACATCCAGCACTATTGTTGAACCACTGACGACCATCGCTTCCGGGCGATGAGGACCCCCTTTTCCCTCCCATTTCTCGATGTAAAATAAAAGCTATCATTAAATAGAATGATGTAACAACCAGTCACCGCCATGGTATGCCTTTGTGAGTCGCTGGTCATCAGCACCCGTCGCTCCCATGGTGACGAGCGCATGGACGACCGCTCGCCTCACAATTAGTGTACCCGAACCGTTACATAGCGATATGCCCGAATCAAATATCGTAATGATATAAGTAAAGAGGAATTTGATGAGGATCACGAAAACGAGAGCCAAAAGTGGCAAAAAAAATCGTATCAGTCAAAATCTGCATTGCAACGAACTACATGAAAAGGGTTGCACGTCGCGTTGATTCAATCAAAAGATCAGGTGGGCAAAAGGCAAGTGAATGAATGAAAAACGAGAACAACATTTTTCTGTCAACGATGTTCATGTCGTCACTACTGATTGCGTACTCATCCTATCGAACCTAAAGTGTAGCATAAGGATGCTGTTTACTTGCGCAATAAGGTGAGAAAAAAATGTATAAATGAGGAGGAAAATAAATGAGAGGAGCGGTGGGAATCATATTATTATTAATCAGAACAAGTTAAAACTACCTAACATAAATTATTGTTCTGGTCTGGAGATTAACATGGAGAGCCATTATTTTCCTAAATGCAAGACTTATATGGGTGCTCCATATCTGCAGAGTTTTGGTCGTCATTACCCAGGGGTTCGCCTAGTAAAAAATCATGAAGCAAAAATCACACATCTGGTAACGCTTGATTGCTATGCTTTTGCATTTGTTGCATAGACGCAATGTGTTTTTGACTTAGCATCTCTCGTACCTGCAGCGCAATCTGCCTAACTAACTGACTTGATCGTACCGCTGATCGGCTGGAGATGGCTCTGAATCTACACCAACGACATGAAACAGCTGGATAGCGAAGAGTAGAATGATCACGGCAGGTCGCACATGTCTTTTCTATAGAACCAAGCATAAAGGATAGGAAAGTAGTCAGTAGGGATGCCGTCTGAGGATCTGTGGACTATGGGCGTGGCGACGCCTATTGCCAGACTCCAAGGGCCTGATTGTGAAAATAAAGTGTCCATGGACATAGGTTCTAAGGCGACGAAGTCACCATAGAAGTAGTGTTGTTTTACCATCTAAATTGAGCGTCACTTACTTGAAGGCGGAAAATGAGATTTTTGTTTCAGTACATGAACAGAACAACATGATCATCTGTGTTTGGGGATACAGAATCAGGTAAAAGTACGTAAAATCTGGCTTACCAGACCTCGCTTCATGTTGCCCTTGTCTCTGGAATTAGCAATTGTTAGTACAGTGCATTTGCATGCACAACTCTGGCATTGGGATCCCTGTTGTGCTCACCATATAAGGTGAGTAGCCCAAGCCTGGCATTCGCACCATTCGGCGCAGAGGATGGCACAGGTGTGGCAGCAGTCGGGAGAAGAGGCAGGAAAAGAACAGAAAAACACGTTGCTGCTGATGAGGGGACTGCGGTGCTGCAGCAAGTACAGAGTTTGAAGTACAGAGTTTAATGCAGAAGGCAGGATGATGTACAGGTAGTGGGAGGTCATTGGAAAGACGAGAGCACGGCGATCAAGCGCACACTGCTGAAGGCAGAGGTTGTCGCGGTATCCTCTTAGCTCTCCTTTTCTGCGTCTGGTCGTTCAAAGTGATGATACCATTGTCTGCCAGCAGATGCCTGCAAGCGCTCCCTCCGACATCAGTAAAGGAGACTATGCACCCGTAATGCTTTTTTTCCCGAACTCCAGCGCCCTATCTGACGCAGAGATAGCACCTCGTAGGGCGCTGGATGTTGGGGAAAAAAAGCATTACGGGTGCATAGTCTCCTTCTTCCGCAGAATGTATCGACTTCCTAATTTGCGTACTGATTTCTGGGTCGAAATACAAGCAGCACGCGCTCATCCTACTCCTTCTTGTGGATTCAGTCGTCTCTCCCGAGAAGAATGAAAGTTCTTTTGGTCTTAGCTCTTCTTCACGCTATCGTGACTGTGAGCGGGGCCAGCGACGAGGTCAGTCGACTGGGTCAGGGCGAGCAGGAGGGAGAGGTGGTCGGAATGTTGGCGCCAACTGGAGTCATCACTCAGAACGATTCGACCAGAGTTCTGGGACAGGAAAGGGACCTGACACAAGAGAGTGAAGTGAATCACCAGTTCGGTGGATCAGGTGGTATGAATGTCATAATGTACGTGGCCATCGGTATCTTCGTCCTCATATTCCTGTGTTGCTGCTGCTGCGTCATTTTCCGTCTCAGCCGTCCGGGTGGTCTTACACCAAACCCAAGATTAGGAAGGAGGGGAGGAGGAGGAGGACTGCTGATGGCAGCTCACATGATGCAGCGGGATCCCGACTTCTTCGAACATCAGTTTATGAATGGAGAACCTCTCTACTCTGTCGACCGCCAGGTTCCTGCTACAGGAGGAATCGCCTCTCCAGTTCATCCCCAGTCCCAGCAATCCTCCGATCCGGTCCCACACCATTCCGGTCATTCTCTGGGGTACCCGGTACAACCAGCTCCGCTGTCAGGGACTCCCGCACCGCAGCCACCTCCTCGTGACTGGCCTAATCTCCACGAGTATCCGACGGGTCGGAATAACATTTTTGATTAAAATGCACCGGCAGTCCCAGAAAACATGATGAATAGAGGAGAGGTCTTGTGGCCTTCGTTGTGCCAGGTTTTTCCCCCACTTGCATCGTGATCTGACATCTCCGAGACTACGAGACCAGAATTCCCATGTCCGATCTTTATCTTCTTTGTCTCTGAAGAGCAGAGTCACCAGTCCTTATTGAAACCCGGTCAGATATGAGGGAGCGAGGAAATATAATATGCACGCGCGACTACCGGTTCCTGATACATCCCGTATCTCCCTCCTTTGCTGCTTGTCCACCGGCATGCCTCGTTCGTTGCTCTGGCTTTTTGTCATCATCGAAATCCTGGTCATAGCAATCGTCGCAAAGTACTTGCTGGACTCAGAGATATCGGGAAACACGAGGAGCGGGGTGGTAAGAGGAGAAGCAGGTCCACAAAGCAGAAACGCAGGAACAGGAACAACACAGGCACAACGTCCCTCCCACGGACTCGGTCAGTCATCACCAAGTCTGACAACAACTACCACTTCACGTCAAAGCGCTACACGTCCTCCAACGACAACGACACCACGGCAGTCAAATAGAGTCAGGGAAAGATCGGCGGAGGACGGCCATGGTGTACAGTCCAGTGAAACGTGCGGCATCTGCATGGAGAGCATTACGGATCGCTGTGTCCTCAATGCCTGCATGCACGCATTCGATCGGGAATGCATTTTGACCTGGTTCCGGACCAGTCGCAGGGGTCAGGGATACACTTGTCCTGCCTGCCGACAGCGGGTGCATGCCATGTTCATGGACATCCGGCCAGAAGGCGATGCTCAAGTCACAAGACTGGGAGCGAGGATTCGTCTTTGAAATCGGCATTAAAAGTCACTGTGGACAGCTGAATTGCTCCGTTTGTTTAAATGTTCTTCAATATCCTAACATCTATCACCTGCCGCTCTTCATCACGATACAAAATTGAGGCAATCACCGATATCAACTAACTCGATCAATCTAATGAATGAGGCAGAGAACGTTATTCACAACTCGATCAAACAACTTACGGAAGACAGGTTATCGTATCACCGTGCTCGAATGACTACATGTATTGCCTTCGCCTTTTCATGTGCGTGAAGATCAGGTGCCAACCAGTCGACAATTAACGATTGTAGTGATGGAAAATGATGGAGACTGTCATGAGAACAGCTGAGTAGGTGGATGCTACGTGCTTAGTGCGAGAGAGGTAGAGCAGGGAGAGGTGGATTCACGTACTCAGCTGTGCGCCTTCACTCAGGCTTGTGAGAACATGGATTGTCGGTAGTATCCAAGTTTTTCCTGCTGGTCAAACATTAGGTCTCATGAATTGCATGCAGATGAAAGTGAAGCGCGTGGGAGACCAAGTCACTCGATAAGGATGTCGAGTCATAAGCACCCATCTGCTACGTCTGTCATACCGTTCAAAACGAGGAGCAGATGTCCCCACCATGCCCTGGATCTGGATAACATGGCAACTGCGAAACGAGTACTGCGTGACTATGATCACGTCATCCTGGACTGTGACGGCGTCCTGTACGTCAACAGCACGGCAGTGGCAGGGGCTGCGGAGACGGTGAACCGGTTGCGTGGCATGGGCAAGAAGCTGGTATTTGCCACGAACAGCAGCATCAAGTCACGATCAGGACTGGCCACAAAGCTCACCGAACTGGGATTCCGGGTCCGGGAGTCCGAACTGTTTCCCTCCTCTTATGCTGCTGCCGTCTATCTCTCCTCCGTCCGATTCCCCAGTCACCAGAAGGCATTCGTCGTGGGCATGAGTGGGATCGTGGACGAGTTGTCCGCTGCCGGTCATCAGCCAGTGACAGACAGTGACCGTAATCCAGATCCTCATTCCGCGCCCCAGTGTCACGTCCGACTGCGGGACGATGTGGGAGCAGTGGTTGTTGGTTACGACAACCAGTTCACGTTCACCAAATTGACGAAAGCCTGTTCTTATGCCTCACGACCACACTGTATGCTTATTTGCTGCAATGGAGACGAGTCTTTTCCGTCACCGGATGATCGCATCATCAATCCGGGTCCGGGGAAGCTGGTTAGCGCCATCGCTGCCGGTACCGACAAGCAGTTCATCAGCATAGGAAAGCCGACGCGTATGTTCTTCGACTTGATCATGAAAGCGAATCCAGAGATGGGTCGCAATCGGACGATCATGATCGGGGATCGACTGACGACGGACATCGTCTTTGCCCGGACAAATGGGATCGACAGCCTGTTCGTCCAAACGGGGATGCAGAAGCTGCATGACATGCACCGATATGCGAACAGCAGCGATCCTCTGGACTGGGACAAGGTACCTGATTATTATGCAGCCTCACTCTCCACTCTGCTCAAGTACATGACGGCAAGTGCATGATTTTTCGGTTAGCCGTGCTTTGCGGCTGACCGTTGAATGTGATACCATTGTGAACCAGCAGGTGCCTGCACGCGCTCGTTCCGACATGAGTAAAGTTCTTCCACTGAAATTCCACTAATTTAACACAGGAATCTCTCCGACAACTTGCCGAAATAACTGACTTGATCGCCTTACGTCCCACGTCCAAACATGTCGGACAAGAACAGGAAGCCTCAATCGCAGGCAAAGCCGGCGGCAGAAAAGGCAGGATTTGCGGGCGTGGACGCGGTTCCCGGCATCTTCCCGCACAACACGCCGTCCGTCTTGGAGACCGCTCCCTCTGACTTCGAGCACATCTATCACCAGCCGTCCGTGTACATGACTCCGGATGGACCGGTTCAGGCTGCTCCTGTTCTCCCCCCGGCCAACGTCCTGACTCCCAAATCGGCGGACATCAGCCAGAACTCCGTACCCGGGAAGTCATCCCCATCACCGGCAACGGTGGCATCATCGCCGTCACCAGCTCCGATCGTCAGCAAAGTAAAGGTAAATGCCCCAGCTCAGCCGGCGCGGGTTCGCCAACCCCGGTCACAGGAGCCATTTGACATGGACGCTTATCTGGCTTCCGTGGCAGCCGGTGGGGTGGCGTTCACGGATCCATGGACAAAGAAGAAGGTTCACGTGGCCAGCAAGTCTCCCCGGAATCAGTAGTCCCGGTCTTTGGCATCGCTGTACTTCATTTGTCCCTCTCGACTCAAACATGTGCGCCACCCCATGTTCCCTAAGAAAGTGGCTGTTTTATTATTCTCTTTTACTGTAAGGCAAATTCCTGATTCCAGTGCGAGGTTCAGGGGATTCCAGTGTCTGCTTGTTGCATTGAAAGAGAAAGGAGAATCACCAGGTAACCCGGGCAATAGATCATTCATACCTCGCCTCTTTCAATCTCCCACCGCTTGGAATTAATGTTTGACGAGTACCCGGTTGCTGATGAATCTTTCATAATTAGCTCTCGTTGCAAATTGATTTTGTTTGCATGAATAAGGGTGTTGTGAGTTGTGTATGCACGTCGAGGCAAATAGGAGAGAGGGAGTGCAGGCAGTAGGATGTCGTCTGCATGCAGTCGCCCGCTCACCAGTCAGATGATCAGGATGCAACGTGATTTGCCTAACGGTGAGACACAGGAGAGGCAGCAGCAGTTCATGCGGAAATGCCTGCCGTAACAATTTTGTTCTCCGCTGCTCCCCCAGGCATGCATATGTCAGCCTCCTTTTCTCCGGGCCTGGGAATGTACACACACACAGATCCCTGTTGCATGTCAACTTCCTGCTGCATCCCTGACATTTTCATTGCAACCGCTTTCATTGACCGGATTCATGCATGAATCATACCCTGGCAATGCCAGTGGTATTGTACTTGGGTATGGCGATGTAGCTCGAATGTTATTGAATCAGGACTTTTCACATGAGACAGGTTCCATCTTCTGTGAGAGGAAGAATAATTAATCATGATTAATCTTCCCTGCTTGTATCAGGTTCCATTAGATGAGTCAAGATTGGTGTGTTTGTGATACCATTCTGGAAATCGGTTTTCCAATGAATCCCTGACATGAGAGACAAACTGATCAGAAGGACATGATTCTCCAGAGTAGGAAGAGATCACGGGTTGCATTACAGCTTTGTCTTTTCCTTCCCTGTGCCTGAGATGTAATTAAAATATCGACCCCTACCCCTTTTCGTGAGTCACAACCTCATTAGCTGGAGAGCTTTACTCCTTGTCCTGTTACTAATCATTGTTCAGGCAAGTGAACGGGCTGGATTTCCAAATTACCATTATTGGCAAAAGGGAATCCTTCCTTGTGACGCAATGTTTGAAAAGGGGGAAGTGGAATCCGATCAGTAAGATAGACTTCAAGAATGCATGAGTGGGCAAAGCTGATGGCAACGTGTAACAAGCTCTGCAAGACAGTCATGATCAATATGTATGGGATCGATATCGGTAGGGAAAAAGTCCATCAGCAAAAGGCTCGGATGCATGAGATATGGGGACGGACGGTGGGGCTCAGGTGTGAGTGTTTGTCGCACGTTTGCTTCTTGCGTAAGTCTGATTTCCTCTTCTCACACTCTCCCTCTTTTTCTCTCGTGCTCCTTCTCTTTCTCGCCGCTCTCTCGATCCCAATTCAGTTGAAGAAGGAGGGATCCTCTTAACGGGGTACAAAAAGAAATACACTTGAATGCCCTTTTGGAGTGGTCTCTCCTGGTACGAGGCGAGGGAGAACATGATGTGATGAAAAGGGAAAGGATCAGGCTTAAAAGACATCTGTCTTTCTCAACCGTTCTCTCTGCATGTTGCATGTGGCAGAAGGCTGCATGCGTGGGCAGCTCAGGAATGGGGAAATCAAGAGGGGAGAGTCGATATCCCTGATAGGGATCCGATGTGTCAGGAAACGGTGAAGAGATTCCTCTCTGACTGCCTCTCTCTCTCTCTCTCGGAAATTCTTTCATCAAAATACCTACTATCCTTCGACCACCGGCGGCATGTTGTCTTTCAATCTCTCACTCATGCTTGCTTTCCCTGGACATTTCTGGATATGCACTTCTTACTGGTACCTGGCAACACAAATTCCAGGCTCCACTTTGCTACCCAGACTTTGCTAGCAAATCCTTTGGATCTTCATTCCACTGGATAACAATAGCGGTAGGGAAGAAATTCCCATGCAAAGATCTCCTCACTATAACAAGAATACAACGATATACATGTAAGAATAGACTCAAGTCAGGAGATCTTTAGACTCATGGGCAATCACAGAGGGACACGCTTTTAGGATGGCTCCTTATGAAAGTATTGGAAAACGATCTCCTGTAGCTTAGTGCTCCTTTCTGCTTCCAAGTCTGAGCGCTTGAAACAGTCCCGTCTCTGTTTATGTCTGCCGTTTGACTTCCCGCACCACACAGGAAGGAAGGTGGGAAGGAATGGCGTTGGAAGCAGATGACTGAAATGAGATTCAGATCCGGGCGTAGCAGGACAATAAGTAGAACTGGTAGACGAGGAGGATGGGGAAAGATAACATCGACATGAAGTAAGAGGAGTGTAGCCGTGGGGAATGGGGATCCTGCATCTGGGTCTATGGGCTGTCACTTGCATACACACACATATACCAGGATGTGCAACACACGTGGGGATTGGGGGGAAAGAAGGAGAAGATCAGACAAACATGCCAGAAAGGTACATAAAGATGCTATGAATAGCATCGACGTCCTGTGGAGTGGAAGTATGAGCGGAAGATGGACCATTAGTAGGAGTGGGGCTGACAGTGTCACACACAATAGGTAGCCGTGATATAGCAGATATCGATCAACCGAGAGAGGGACTGACGTCATCTGCACGTCTACTGTAGTTTGACTCTGTTCTGAGAAACATGGCACCGGCATGACTTTGCGTCGGACTACGTCTCAGACGTCACCTGTACATGTTAGCATTTTCCTAGATTGCTGCAGATCTACCTTATTGCCGAGGCAAGTGTGACCTTTTCCACTGCGAGGAAAGGACTACGGGCGTTTAGTAAGCAAGATGCAATGCGTCACTCCTGGTTCTTGTCGAGTCCCTGATTTTGGTTCTAATGCTACCTTACTTCTAGTTGCAAGCGTCCAATGCTCTCTCGCCCGTGAATCCAATTGCTCGACAAAAGAGGATGTGAAAGAAAGGCTCTTGAAAAAGTCATCACGTGCAAGAAATAGGGAAAAGGTCAGAAGTTGTAAGAGCCGGGAAAATTCGTGGAAATGGAAAGGATGCTTCCAAAATCGGATTCCCTGATCTCCTCTATTTTTCTTGCCGATCGATCGATCAGCAATGTTCGCGACGTATCCGAGGAACATGTGTGAAACATTGTTGCATTCTCAATGCATCAAACGGTGGAACAAGGTGACAGAAAGTAGGATGAATCGACGTTACGACGACACATGTTTCATACCGTTGCTGACTTGTGTTTGTTTTATTTCCTCGTCTCGTTTCATCTGCGTTTTTTACTTGACTAAGAAGGATTTGAACAGGAGGAAACTTCAGCACATGTTATGCTGTTCCAACTGAATCCTCTGTTTCCTCCCTTTTCCGAGAAAACGGCAACAAACAAAAAAAAAGAGGAAAGGCGAGAAAAGGTAGCGCAGGTTGCTCCCCGCACAAATCATCGTGTTCTTCGTGCTCGTTCGTGTTCACCTGTTATTCTGCTGAGGCAGCGAATCAATCGATTCTCTTCCGTGGATCGAGACACAGCATTCCCGATGCCTATGCCTTCATGTGATGTGACAATCACTCGGGTGTGAGGAGGGGAAATGTGTAGGCAACAACATGTTTTTACCCTTCCCTCCAGCGCGCCGTTTTTGCATGAACCAGCTTCACTATTACTAGCCTGATGCAGTAGAACACGAGAACGATATTTCTTCTATTTGTTGCCTCCTTTGCGTTAAACTTTGGTGATGGAAACGATTCTTTCACGGGAGTGACCATCCTCTGACTCAGCGATCAAAAAATGTAACAACCGCAGCCTTAACTTGGTCAACTTGTTTCTGGGAATTCCTTTGCTTCGTATCTCTTCTCGCATTCACACCTAGATCAGTGTGAGCCGAGGTCTTGCATTACAGCCTGACATCTCTGGATGACTAAACAGTAAGACACGAAAAAGGATGTGTGAGCGGGTGTCAGACTGCCCAGTTTCAGTGACGTGAGGGAGAGAGAGAGAGAGAGAGAGAAGTAGAATGTATGGATTCAGATAGACAATGCACGATGGTGCTGTTTGTTCACCGAAGTGGATAATCGTGTCATCAATCACGCCACTCAATCTCTCCTCCTCCTGGTCTCTGTTGCAAGCATGAATAACATGCGACGTAAGCTGGTTGCTCGCTCCTCCTGAAGGGGCATGAAGCCGTTTTCCATCTCGCCTC
>Ga0068628_1000718_pt1 | contig 12604 bp, 22 predicted proteins | sample InSIn2gowninarea_FD_77431 | JGI IMG/M metagenome (GOLD analysis project Ga0068628, IMG submission 77431) | Clean room microbial communities from NASA Spacecraft Assembly Facility at Jet Propulsion Laboratory, Pasadena, California, USA -... ... | reverse complement strand
TATATATATATATATATATATATATATATATATATATATATATATATATATATATATATATATATATATATATATATATATATATATATATATATATATATATATATATATGTATATATATATGTATATACATATATAGATATATATATATACATATATATATATACATATATATATACATATATATATATATATATATATATTGGACTATCCTCATAGGAAGAGAAAAGGAGACTGGCTGATAGTTCAAAAAATTGTACACAGCAATAACCTGACCTGGTAGTAGGGGCCATAACCTCGCCTTGAGCAGCAAGGAGGTTCTAAGAAGGTGTAGAAAGCCCGATGATACGAATTGGGTGTTCGGATAGGGGTTTTTGCATGATTTTCCGCAAGGATTTCAGTGGTATTGTCTGTTTCTGAAGCTGGGCTCTCCATTTTTTTTCCATCTTCCATCTTGGAGGTATAAGGATTGTAATTGAATGTTTCTTGTACTTTTATCTCCTTTTATGCCACTTAATGAAAGAAGGCCTCCCCACTATTGAGAAGGGCCCGGAGATGTAGTCCAAATTGCACAAACTCTATAATCAAATCTTTATGTCATGGTTTCTTTCTTATCATGTTATTTACACATTTTTTTATGTGCTTTTAATTTACATGGTTTATAATATTTGTTTTCATCTAATTCTGATGCATCTATAAGTAAAAGATCTTGGATCAAGTTTGGTATCAGAGCAGGTCTTTGTTGATGCGAATTGGATGACTATATGATAACCCAGAGCAAGCTGCGAAAAGGAGAAGGAATGCTTAAGTCCTTTGATCCTGAAGTAGGACATGCATAACGAAGAAGAAACATGGCAAATGAAGAAGCTCGTTGGGAAGAGGAACAAAATTTCTGCAAGGTATTCTACAATATGGCAAAGAAAGTGGCCAAGTTGTTTTCAGAGTATGAGAAGGCACTTGGGCATGAGAAGGCATATGCCAATGACAATAGATCAGCAAATCATGAAGGTGGTGGAGAATAGCCTCCTCCCTCTCCTTCTTCAAGTGATATTTCTCATCACTCTAATCATGATTCCAAACATATATCTAAGAAACCATTCTTCAAGCTAGATGTAAAGTTTGACTTGCCCATGTATAATGGAGAGTGTAGTGCAGAAAAACTTAATAATTGGATAAGACAGATAGATCTCTACTGTCGGATTTAGAAGAATGAAGAAGATGAGGCAAATGTCTAGTTAGCATCTCTTTGGCTGAGTGGCACTGCTCTCATTTGGTGGGAGAGCAAGTTGCAGAAGGGCAACAAAAACTTGGGTAACCTTCTTTCCTCTTGGTCTAGTTTTATTTCTGCATTGAAAGACCAATTTTACCCTTCGGGTTATTAAAAAAAAGAACTAATGGAATGGTAGTATCTAAGGCAAGGTAAAGGCAAAAATGTGCAAAACTTCATTGAAGAATTGCGGAAACAAGCATTTAATTTTGGCATCTCATTAGATTTGCCCAAGACTGTAACTAAGTATGTTGGTGCGCTACATAGTTACATCAAACACTCATTGTTATTGTTTGAGCCAACCATGACTAATGCAGACAGCGTAAAGGTGATTCATATTGAAAGTTGAGGCAAGAATGATAGAGATGATCAAGCCAAGAAAACACCGTTCAACCCTCAACATGGAAAATTCCAGAAGAAAGGCAAGGGGAAGGCTAAGAAGACCATCGCAGCCAAGAAATAGGCTGGAGAAACACCATCTTGCATGCATTGCAAGAGAGAAGGTCATGATGAGGACCACCATTGGAAGCTACATCCGGAGCTAAGACCAAAGAGATTCAGTGGAAAAGGAAAGCAGGAGACAATGGAAATAGCACAACAGGACCTTGGATCAGATTCTGGTGATGATACATTGATCACAACCATGGGCACAAAAGGTACTCCTATTAGTAATAATTCAGATTCAATGGCAAGTACTAGTTATTTGAATGAGCCTGTAGGTAATGAGTGAAAAGGAATTGAATTATTCCACATTAGAGTTATTATAAAACACACAAAGGTGGAAACTTTGTTCGATTCAGGTTCCCAAGTAAATTTAATCTCAGAGTCCTTAGTGAAAAAGTTAGGCCTCGAAAGTAAGCCTCATCCGAGTCCATACCCACTTGGTTGGGTAAGAGATAAAGAAAAATTACAGGTAACAAAGTGGTGTAGGGCCATATTTTTTATTCCTTCCAAATTAGTTGATGATTAAGAGTTAGATGTTGTGCCTTTGGATATCTGTGGAATATTCTTGGGAAGATTGTATCTATATGACAAAAAGGGAGTTTTCTTTCAGAAAGAAAATAAATACCGCCTCACGAAGGACGGGGTAGAATATATAGTCAGAACCTCATTTTGTAGCAAAGGTAGTCTTACTCTGATCCTCATACATGATTTTGATTTGATGATACCTTGAGAACCCATTGGTGAACAAATAGGCTTCTTGGCCTCCGACATTCTCTAATACTTCATCTGTGAATGGCATAGAAAATATATCATGGACACAAGAATCATTCAACTTTCTCAAATCTTTGAAGTTCACCCTTCGTCTTCTTTTCCTTAATCGCCATAGGGCTAACCCAATCTAATTCCTTGATAGGCTCAATAATCTTGGCTGCAAGCATCTTATCTAATTCTTTGTGCACTTTTTCCTTATACTTAAGGATTCAATTGATAAGGGCGCTACTTCACTGGCTTTGCGTCTAGCTTTAGAATGATCTTCATGACACCCAGATCACCTACTACCCACTTCAAATTAGAGAACATTGTGGGAAACAAGTCCTGATACTCCCACAATAGCTCCATGATGTTTTCCACTGTGTCCTCATCCCAGTAATCACCTATATTTGTGGACTTCGACTGCGCTTCTGACCCAATATTCACCTGCTTAGTTTTCAAGGGCTTTGATACATCAGGCACTTCCACCTTAGGTCCTGTGACTTCGCACTGTCCTTATGAATTAGGAATATTGATGTCCCTAGGGTCTTCCTCACCTTCTTTTGTGGTCAACTTATAACATTCTAGAGCAAGGCGCAACTTCGTGCTTCATTCTGGTTGTACCCATGCGACACACTCTTCAGGGATTCTAAATATTGCAGCTTTGATCTCCTGTAATGCTTCGTCAATACATTCAAATCCATCCTCAAAGATGAAAACTAATAGAAAACTTTCCTTCAAAACATCCCACTCTGTGGTTCCATGTCGCAACTCTGTTTCTAGATACCGGTTCATCGGAATAGTATCCAACATGTGGCAGAATATATGAACCCATTTTGTTTGTGGCTCCTCTCCCCATGCCTTCGTCCATCGAGCCACATGCTCATGCATATAATTCTTTCCTGTATACTTCTCTGTAATGCGGGTATTGGCATACCCAAACCGTAGCTTCATCATCTATCGATATTTCTTCTCATCTGCAAAGTTGTTCTTATGGGTACCCCACCATCTGGTAGGCATAGCCCTTAGCATGATGTCTAGAGCCTGGAACCAATGTTCCTCTAATACATCCCTTTCAGATTTATCTAGAAATAAATTTACATCTTTTAAACCATCATAATATGGTAATTTGCGTACCTCAATGGATATACATCAGAGTGACTTGGTGAGCCTATTGCATCACAACATCGATACCTCATGCAGTCTGTTTTTCTAGTTCTCCAGCGCCTGATCTAAATTTGTATTGCAAGAGTTTTCCTTCTCCCAAGTAATTCTCCCATTCACTATAGGGTTGATCTAATCCTCATCCCACGTATTAATCTTATATATTTTCTCAATATCATCATCCTCATAATAATCTCGGACTGGTTCTATATATCGCACACCTTCGGCCGAATCTAGTGTAACAATAACCCTTAGTTCCTTCTTTTCAAATGTCATGTTACGCTTCTTCATATTGATGACTACATTCATATCAAATTCCCAATCAATTCCAAGCAGCGCTAGGTAAGGATTACTATCATCTACTATTTCGATTACTTCGAAATCGGCTATGGTGCGTGATCCTTCAATATCCACAGTTACTCCATGTAGGCACCCCATCAGAATAATCTTTTGTTGATTCTCCATTCGTAGCTGGATTGGAGACCACTGTAGCATTAGTTTTCCCATTCTTTCCCAAGTTTGTTTCAGCAAAACATTTACATCAGATCCCAAATCAAGAATCAGCTGGTCCATTTCAAATTCTCCAATTTGGGTAGTCAATCTCATTTTGCAACCAGTACTCTTCTTACCCTTGTCTATCTTATGTATTGCGTATTGTTTAGGCAGCAATTTACCCTTGCCATTGCAATTATCTATCAAATATTTTAGTCCCTCTACTACTTTTTGATCCATTAGGCACTTCATGTAGGTATGTAATAAATATGTCAACAATGAAGGGTTTGTTTCTTGCTCAGTACTAATTTTTGCAGGCTTCTCTGTGAGTGTACTCTGAGCCCTTGATGTAGAAGCTCCTACATCCACAAAGCCCCTTTTTTCCTCCATAAGAGTTTCCTTCACTTTATTCATATCAAATCTAGCCTCCTTTTCAAGATCCTTACGTACCCATACATTTTCCTCTGGTTGTTTCCCTTTATCCTCCTCAGTAGCTATACGACTCCACGTAACAATATTTACACTAGGCCCATCTTCATGTGGTTCCCATCTCATCATCTAGATGTGCTGCATAGGTTGTTGGTTCTAGGTATTCTTCTCTTGCATATTTGCGATGAGCATAGGACAATATTCTATGACATGATCAAACTATCAACAATATTGACAAGAGGGGTGCATTAGATTCTAACAATCTAGCACAAAGTGACCTGGTTCTCCGCAATTGTAACAAATGATCTCGCCTCGACCTCTTTCAGCTCCCCCCCCTCATCCTCTTCCTCGCCCCTGGAATCCTCCACATGCTGCAGTTGCACCTTGATCCTGTTGAGGATGTGCCTCTGTCTGTACCCTATATGTTGGTGTTTTGTCCATCATTAATTCATAACTTCATCATTTACGCTCACCATGACCTACAGACTTGCAAAAATTGTAGAAAAGTTGTTGGGGGGTTTGCACAAACCTCTGTAGCAAATGACAGTTGTCCATCATATGCTTTCTTGTGATTTGATAGATAGCGCACCATGGCACTACACCAATTCTCATCCCAGGGGTACTTTTGGGATTTAGAGGGACATAACCTCCCACAACTGGATAATTCTGATACACTAGTAAATGATCCTTGTTGTGGCCATGGCCTTTGCATTTTAAACACCATACTTATGTGCGAGTCTCACTCTGAACTTCTTTTCCCTTTTTGAGACTCTATAATTCCATATTCAAGCTATCCAACTATGACTGGATATGTTTCAGTCCTAAATTCATATCGTGGATAGGCGAGGCCTCCAACTTTGTAGCAACCTCTAGTGCCTTAGCCTGTGTTCCAATCTTCTGCTATGATAGTGACAATCTCAAATGAGGTAATAGTGAAGCAATATACCAATCCTTATCTTGTTCATCCATGATCGACATATTAGCCTATTGTAGTAGGCATTTCAACCTCTGATCAAAATACCGCACAGACCCATTCACTTTCTTCTTGATCTCTTTGACCTCTTACTAACTAGGCTTGCGAATTAGGCTTCTTGAATTCATTATGCATCACATCCTACATATCTTTCAGTGTCGTAGTTGGCTGAGTCATGCAATACTTAATATACCAACTCAGCGCCCTATCTTGCAATGATGTGACCAGTTGTGCTTTGTTCACGTCATCATCTTTTATCTGTTGTGACTTCCACACAACATCTACTAAAAACCAAAATTGTTCAGGATCTTCTATCCCTGGATCCTTGAATATGAGCATAATCATAGCATTCACCATATTGAATAGTGGAGATGGAGGTGGAGGTGGAGGTGGAGGTGGAGGTGTAGGTGTAGGTGTGTGAGGTGGAGGTGATGGTGAAGGTGGAGTGGATGGATGTGGTATTCCTATGATACCCATATTTGTCGTCTATGATGCACCTTGAGGTTTCTTTAGACTAATACTTTCTTCATCACTATCAGATGCTCTCAATAAAGGACTGTATTCAGCACCAGAATCTGGATCTCTTTTGAATGGCTTTCCACTTCGTAATTCTCGTCAAGAATCGTCTAAACATCAATTGAATGGCATAACCCGTTTCTCACACAATAGCATTTTAATCCAAGTTTTTAGGGACTTCAGATACTTATCTCTTGGTCCTTTGAAAAATTGGCGTTCATCTTCGCTATAACTGACAGATGTGTCAATCACGAACTCAGTAATGAATCCACCCAAAATGCTATCGATCCAATAATCACCAACCCTTATGATCTTGTTTTTTGAACCTTCCAGGTGCCTTACTAGCTCTGGAGTCCACACAATGGGGTTATCCAACTTCCACGTACCTTGACCGTCTGCCAATTTAGCCAAGAATTCGTATAATTCACACGGAAAAGAGCAGAAGAAAATTTTGTGTTCCTTTGTATACAAGTATATATTCAACCACTCTTCCTTCGATAGGTGCGGATTCCTATTTTCCTAGGCTGCAAACTCGTGCAGCTTCTGATCTATCCACTTCTCAATATATTTCTTCATCGGTATCCACTTACAGATAATCACATATTCCTCAGATAGATCCCAATCTTGGCAATGGAACCATTTGTTGGCTTAAGGGGGATTGGACCAAGGTTCAGAGTTAGTTGTGCTAACCAACAAAACCCTACACTACCGACCCTTTTGGAAACAACCCACATAGTGCAGGCTACACTCTCACTCAAGGCAGTATTAGGGGATGCTAGAACCATATTTCTACATCCAAAGGACTATGTGATGTGTTTATGTTACTTTTAGGGCTTTATTCTAACCTTCGCAAACCCTAACCCTTAAAACCCAGAAATAACAATAAGTAACAGATCACAGATTCTAACTCTGCGTCGATTTATTTAAACATTCATAACATCAAGTAAACTACTAGATCTACCACTTTCATGCATCTATTACGTGTTTTTTAGGATAATTGCAGTAAACAGACTGAACATGCAGTAATTTTAGAAGTAAATAATAACACACAGATACACAAATAATGCTCCAAAACAACATTTATTATGCTTAGATATTCTGTGACACTCTTTCTACCCTATGCACACAGTTACAGGGGCCCGCGCATCCAACTGTGGCCCATGGTCTCTGCGCACACACCTGCAGGATCCTTCCCCTTTGCCTAAGTACATAAAAGAAACTTATCTTACTTAGATCATTCACTTACTTGATTGACATCTTTCATGACTCTCTATGACTCTTTTTATATCATCTTCCATTATAATACCATGGTTCGCGAACCATGGGCGGGTCACAATACAACTTAACTTCTAATAAAATAAGGGGATTTGACCTTCCTAAATCCCCTTTGACTCTTATCGACGTGCGTGTTTCACTCCTCAAAATGTAGAGACTTTACCATAATAACAAAATTGACCCCAGGGGACCTTGTCCCAACACCTCCTTCTCAAGATTCCACCCAATCTCTCTCTGTAATGTCTCTTACAATATTATTTCGAATTTGTTGGCCTCCAGGCTCAAGAAAACTCTCCCCCTCTTGATTTTATGCAACCGAGGGGGGTTTTTTCCCTATAAGGAAAATCCTTGATAATAAAATTTTGATTTAGGAAGCAGTTGACTCCAGTTTGAAAAGAGAGGATCAAGGTATCATAATTAAGCTTGATATGGAAAATAATTTTGATAATGTAAGGCATGAATTTATTTATAAGGTAATGCAAAAAATGGGGTTCAATACAACCTTTATCCAATGGATTGAATTATGTATTTCGTCCCCCTGGATTGCCCATTTGGTCAACAGGTGAGTAGCGGAATTCTTATAGGCATTCATAGGTTTGAGACAAGCTTGTCCCCTTTCCCCTTTCTTTAATTTACTATGGTGGATTCACTAAGCGAGTGGCTTGAATTTGAAAGTCAATCCTCTAACATGTCGAGCATCAGATACAAACCAAGGATAAGGAGTATTAACCATGGGAAATTCGATGATGAAACCATGTTGCTAGGAGGGGCTCCAATGTTAATCGTAAATATATTCAAATCTAATTTGGAAAAGTTTTTGAAGGCCTCTAGGAGGAAAAAAATGATAATAAAAGTCACATTTTCTCCTGGAACACATCTACTGAGAAAGCCAAGAATATTGAAGAAGTTATGGGGTTAAATTCAGTTCATAACTGGAAGGAATTCAAGTGTTTGGGTATCCCAATTGACTTAAGGAGAACATCTCCCAAAGCATGGTATGGAATATTAGATAATATCAAAACAAAATTAGTGAATTGGGGAGTGTCTTGGATCAATAGTGTGGGCAGGACCATTTTTGTGGAAGTGGTCTTATCAGTTATCCCATTATATGAGTTCTCTGCTCTTTTGGCCCCAAGGTATGTTATGCAGCAGCCTGGAGGCTACATAAGAAAATTTATGTGGGAAGAGGCGAAGCAGGAAAAAAAAATTCATCTAGTGAATTGGAAGACTGTCAGAGCACCAAAGAAACATGGGGGGCATGGAATATGATACCCCTCTCTGGTTAATACTGCAATGGGTGCAAACTATACTAGAAGTTCAAGTCTTAGCCATATCAATGGTGGGTGCATGTCCTGCAGGCCAAAAAAATGTAGTAATGTAATTGGGGAGAAATTTCCGATGCTCCAATCCAAGGATCTCCTATCTCGAAGCTCCTTCAATCTTATCCCTCCCTCATTATGGAAAATCTATGTAGAATCTCAGGGAATGGATGCATGATCAACATATGGATGAACTCAATTTTGGATCATCCACCTTTAGGATTGGACTCCTCTATTACTCATCTAAAGGATCACCTACTCCAGTGTAACACCCTCCTCCCACATCCACCCAAGTAACCGACCAACCGAGTAAACATGCGATGAGAGGCTACTATTATTATATTCAACCTCTTATGCGACCTTAAGGAAATGGAATCGATAGAAACACAACATACATACCTTCCACATCATCTATAGGATCCCCAAGAACCATCCCAACTCTTCAGGTAGCTAGCCCCTGGATCCCACTGATATTTTTGACCACTTAACCTCCGGAAGATCTCATGTTATAGGCTTGCCAATGTCTATGAGGCTCTGGACACTCTCATGCTATAGGCATGCCACTGTCTAGGGACTATTTTGTCCAGCGTTGTGCCAGCATCCGCGGGTTTTGAGCCACTTTTTGAGGCCCATAGCCCAAGTCACTCCCCAGAATTGAATGACATCTCCAGAACAGTAAATTAATAGGGAAACAATCATACAAAAGAAAATAGTTGAACAAGCCCTTAACCATACCCCTACTAGCCATGACAAACATTTTGTCAAACATATCACAAATATGTAATCTACAGGTGTAAATAACATATTTAAGCGTAGGGATCTCATACTTATCTGAGAATCGCTAAGAACCATTGTCCCCGCATATCATTTTCTGCATTATCATCTATTAGGCCATAGATACATTGTCCATTCATTTACAAGTTAAAAACATGATGAGAGCCATACATAGCCACTGTCATGAAACACATATATAGCTAGCACAACAGCAACAAAAATATCAATGAAATCACAGCCATATAATCCACATATAAATCAGTATAATACTAATAGAAATACAAGGAGAAATAACCTCTCATTAATGATGAAAAATCCAAACTCAGGATGGGATTACTACATTCCACCCAACCATAGAATGGTTGAGCCAAATCTCTCTTCAACCATTCACCCCTATGCCATATTCCAAGCATGAATGTGGGACTCAAACCAAAAGAACCAACCAGAGCATCTTGAGGCTAAACCACCTCACCCTCATAAATAGAAACCAGGCTTTATCGTAATCCATCTCGAATCACTAGGCCAACATAATAAACATGTCATAACAGGCTTTACCATGATCTCCACCCAATCACTAGGAAAAAACAAGAATGGATGCCACTGCATTTCTCCACCTACACCATGAGGAATTTTCCTATCTCCTAGTCTCTCAGGATTTACCACAATCCAAACCTGGATCATTAGGCCCTAAACCGAGACCCACTCTACAAGCTTTACCACATATCCCAAACCTGAGATTACTAGGCCCAACAGAGTGCAAACCACCTCTTGGATTTACCGTATATAGTTCCATTCACCAACAAGGATTCCTATGCCCACTGAGGCAACATAATCCTAGCTTTACCGCAACCCATAGTTTGGCTTAGGGGTCACTAGGCCAGTGTCTTACCATGATCCACAGTCTAGTTCAGGTACCATTAGGCCATGTGCTCTATCATTTGGAGATCCACCTTATTCAGATTTGAATCCATCCGACAATCTAGCTCAACCAAAACATGAGAACCCCATCACACCATAGGTATCCGGAAATGGCAAGGCTAGGTTGAAAACACTATCATGCCTGGAAAAACCCATGCCATAACAACAAAAGAATGACATGAAATACCATGCATGCCAAATCTATCAAGAAAATACACAAGCAAATCAATACCTGCAAAAAATATTGTTGTAATTGCTTGATCCTAGTCTATCTTGCTTGATCTCTACTTCCTTTTGCCTTCTTTTCCTTTCTTGATCCAATGCCAAAATGCTCCAAGAAGTGTCCAAGAGTGGGGGAGAGAGAGAGATAATAATGAGTCTAGCTCCAAAACTAAACTGACAAAAGGTTACCAACTAATCCTCATAAGCCTTTTTATTAATGAGGCCTCTATTTTCTTCATTTTCCATTATTTTCCTTCATTTTCCTCGTCACATGCAACTTGTGACCTTTCACCTCCCTTTTCTCCTATTTCCATTATTTTCATAAATAAATGTGGCAAAACTTCCATTTTTCCTTTCCAAAGCCTTAGCCATTGCCTTTGCCAATTTCCTTAGCCATAATAAACCAATGAACACCCACACTAGGATGTTTTTCCCAACATTCAGCTTTGAATAAGTGTCCCATCAACCATGGTTATTATTTTTCCTTTATTAGCTTTTATTACATGGAATTTTCACTAGGGTTGTTACAGAACCCTCCCCCTTGAGGGACACCTTCCTCATTGTTCAACCACACCTATACCTCAACAAAATCGTTGAAACACAAACATACTTCCCATGGAGTTTTATAACATAGCTCGATGCAGTATTTACAATGATCACCCTACTGAAAAGAAAACCAACATGACAATGTAATGACATGATACCCATGTCGCTTATTGGAGCTTTATAACATAGATCGTGGTGGTATTTGCATCCATATACATATGTACATATACTAAAGCATCATCAAACATGTACCAAAACATATACCAAAGACATATACCAAAACACCATACCTAAAACCACTTTGCCTCAACCGACAAACAATGAAGGATACATAGCCCCATTTGATCCGCCATCTCCCATGTATCTTCATCGACCCCAAAGTGCCTCCGTTTCACTTTAACCTGCTCGATTACTTGGTTCCAGAGGATGAGCACCTTTTTCTGCAATATACACTCAGGCTCTAGCTGGAATTCTCCATTTAGTTCCACTTGCAATACAAACAAATCAATCACATGATCAACATCTTTAACATACTTCTTAAGCAATGACACATGGAAAATATCATGGACTTTCACTATCAGAGGCAGTGCAAGTCGATAGGAAACTAGCCCAATCCTCTCAACAATATTGAAGGGTCCACAAAATCATGGTGCTAGCTTGGCACATGGTCCAATCACTAAGGATCTCTTGCGCAAGTACACCTATTCCCCAACATGGAACTCCTTGGACAACCTGTTTTGATCTGCATAGATCTTATGCCTATCTTGTGGTGCTTTTAGATTCTTCTTGATTACCTGCATTTCATGTTCCATGTCCACCAACATGTCCAGTCCAATCAACACCTTGTTAACTGGATCAATCCAACTGATAAGAGTATTGCAAATCCACTCATATAATGCCTCAAATGGACACAGCCTCAAATATTCCTGATACACATTGTTGTAAGTGAACTCTACCAGTGGAAGATAATCTTCCCACTTTCATTGTTGATGCATCACATACATCTTCAACATGTCCTCCAATATCCTATTGACCCTCTTTGTCTATCCATCTGTCTGTGGATGATAAGTTGTATTGAAGGCCAACTATGTGCCCAAATAAGCAAACAACTCCCTCCAAAACTTGGAAGTGAATTTTTGCATCCCCGTCTAACACAATCTTCTTTGGAACACCATGCAATCTGACCACATCTCGAATGAAATCATGTGCTACATCACTAACTAAGAATGTAGACTTCACTAGAATGAAGTGCACAATATTTGTCAACCTGTCCAGAACAACCATGATGGAATAATGCTATGTCGCTATCCTCAGCAACCACGTGATAAAGTCCATGGAAAAGACCTCACATTTCCATTCTAGAATCACAATCAACTATAGCATTCCACCTGGATGCTTACACTCTTCCTTCACACGCTGACAATTGAAACACCTAGCCATAAACTCTGCTACATCCTTCTTCAGATTCGGCAAATAATAAAATTTCTTCACTGCGGTCAATGTCTTTTGATAGCC
>Ga0068628_1000715_pt1 | contig 12623 bp, 17 predicted proteins | sample InSIn2gowninarea_FD_77431 | JGI IMG/M metagenome (GOLD analysis project Ga0068628, IMG submission 77431) | Clean room microbial communities from NASA Spacecraft Assembly Facility at Jet Propulsion Laboratory, Pasadena, California, USA -... ... | reverse complement strand
GTATCTTTGCTTAAGAAGTATGTTAAGGATGTTGATCATGTGATTGACTGGTCTGTATTGCAAGTGGAACCAAATGGAGAATTCCAACCGAAGCCTCAATGTATATTGCAGAAAAAGGTGCTCATGCTCTAGAACCGAGAAATCAAGCAAGTTAAAGTGCAGTGGAAGTACTTTGGGCCCAATAAAGATACATGGTAGATGGTAGATCCTATGCGGGCTATGTATCCTTCCTTGTTTTCCAGTTGAGGAAAAGCATTTTTGGCTTGATGTTTTGGTATATGATTTGGTATGTATTTTGGTATATGTTTTGATGATGTTAGCTTATGTACATATGTATATGGATGCAAATAATGCCACAAACTCTGTTATAAATCTCCACTATGTGGTATGTTATTAGGATGTCATGCTATTATGTTGGTTTGCTTTTCAGCAAGATGATCATTGTAAATACTACATCGAGCTAAGTTATGAAGCTCCATTGGCAATATATGTTTTTATACAACATTTTTGTGGTTATAAGTGTTTTTGAACACTGAGGAGGGTGTTCCCCCAAGGGGGAGGGTTCTGTAACAACCCTGGTGAAAATTTCGTGCAATAACAGTAAATAAAGGAAAAATAATAACCACAAATGATGGGGCACTTATTGCAAGCTGAATGTTGGGTAGAATCCTAGTGAAGGGGATCACTTGTGATTGTTTATGACTAAGGAAATTGGAAAAGGCAATGGCTAAGGCTTGGGAAAGGCAAAATAATTTTTTTGGCACAATTATTTATGAAAATAATGGAAATTAGGAGAAAAGGGTGGTGAAAGGTCACAGGTTGCATGTGAGGAAGAAAATGAAGGAAAATAATGGAAAATGAAGAAAATAGAGGCTTCATTCATAAAAATGCTTTTGAGGATTAGTTGGTAACCTTTTGTGAGTTCAATTTTGAAACTCTCTCATTATTCTCTCTCTCTCACACACTCTTGGAGACTAAGAGTTTTCTTGGAGCACTCTTGGTGGGTGTGGCATACTTGGATTCTTGGAGCAAGAAGGCAAAGGAAGAGTAGGAAAGTGCAAGAATGAATTAGGATTAACAACTACATCATATTTTCGTGCAGGTACTAAGTTGCATGTATGTTTCCTTCACTAGTTCCATATGCATGTGGTTTCTTGGTTGTGATCTGTCATTGGCATGGAGGATTGCCTGGATTGATAGTGGATTTCCTAGCCTTTCCATTTACTGCATAGCCATGGTGATTGTGGGTTTACTTTCATTTTTTGCTTTTGGTTGGTTCTCATGTTTCCTTAGCCTGGGTTAAGTTATTAGTTCCTGGAGCCTTGGTGGGAAAAACCCTCTGAATCCATGTAACAACTTGGTTTGAGTTACTAGTCCCATAGCCTTGGTTGAAGAAACACTCTGGAGCCCTTGGTGGGTTGAGATACTAGTCCTGGAGCCTTGGTTGGACAAACACTTTGGAGCTCGGCGATAGTTGTGGGTTGAGTTACTAGTCTTGGAGCCTTGGTTGAAACAAACACTCTGGAGCCCTAGATGGCTGGGATAGAGACTGATCTGATGATGGTTTTGTGATGTCCAACCATGAGGTGGAATCATTGTTTCATGGGTTGAGGTGGATGGCCTCTAGAAGCCATGGATAATTTTTTATTGATGTGTTCTATGAGAACCCATATTCATGCTTGGAATATGGCATGGGGGTGAATGACTAAAGAGAGATTTGGCTCAGCCATTCTACGGTCAGGTGGAACATGCAAGTCCCATCCTAGCTTTGGATTTTTCATCGTTAATGAAAGGTTATTTCTCTTCGTATTTCTATGAGTATTATGGTGGATTGGATGTGGTGTATATGGTTGTGGTTTCATTGATATTTTTGTCCCTATTATGTTGGTTATGTATATGTTTTATGAAAGTAGTCATGTGTGACTCTCATCATGTTTTTACTTGTAATTGAATGATCAATGTATCTATGACCTAATGGATGGAATGGCAGTTGATTTGTTGAGGCATCAATGGTTCTTAGCAATTCTCAGCTAAGTATGAGAACCCTATGCTTAAAACTGTTGATTACACCTGTAGATTACACATTTGCAATATGTTTGACGAAATTCTTGTTGTGCCTAGTAGGAGTCCAGTCAAGGTCTTGAACAAGTATTTACTTTAGTACTTTCATTTCCATGTTATTTTGCTGATCTGGAGAAATGGTTCAATTCTGGGCAGTGACCTGGGCTCTAGGCCTAAAAAAGTGGCCCAAATCTCATAGTCATTGGCATAGCCTTGATAGTTTTGGTCTCTGGTCACTAGCACGCAAGTCTGTGGGAGAAACTTTGGATTTATGGTCACCCTCATGCTTCTAACATGGGAGCGATTGAGGCTTAAGTTGTCCAAAAGTTAAGTGGGACCCCAAGGTAAGTTGTCTAAAGTATTAGATTGGTTCTTAAAGGTCCTGTAGCTAATGATTAATGTCTGTATGATGTGTTTCCATCGGTTCCACTTCCTTAACGTGATTTAGGAGGTCAAATCATATCATAGTGACCTCTCGTCACATGTTTACCACGGTTAGCCGGTTGCTTGGGTAGATGTGGGAGGAGGATGTTACAATATACACACACACACACACACACACATATATATATATATATGGACATTTGGGGTATTTTGGTAAAAAATAAGTTAGCATGTCAGCCACAAGGAGAAAGAAGCTGAAAATCCAGTTTGCCTCTGATAAAGAACTGGGGAAAACCTGAGCCAAGCAGAGAATCACAAGGAGTAGGAGAAAGAGTTGTATGAAAAAGTACAATTAGTTACCATATGGGAGTAATGGGCTTGAACTAAGTGTGGATACAGTGATAGGGCTATGATAGGAAATAGAAATTTCATTTTCCAGCTATGGAGGAATTAAAGAAAATCACTTGAACTTTAGAGGGCCATAATTTTCAACCTGTAAATCAAAATTTGGCCAGTTGTTCGAGAGGTAGTTTTGAGAAAATTGTAACTATCCGCCCAGAAATTAGAATTGAAGCTTAAATTTAAGGAAAATTTTAAAGAAAAGCTATAGGAGTTTTAGATGTCAAAATGGCCTAGTAGGATGCAAACTTTCAAAGGGCACATCTTTTAGCTCGGGCATCAAAATAAGGAAAATAAATAGTGAGTAGAAAGTTATCGGTAGGGAGCACATTTTTGTAAACCCAAGATTATGAATTTAGTGAGAAATTTGGGCAAAACTTGTAGGAAATATATAGGTAAATTTTCAGGAAAAAAAATTAATAATAATACTAAAATATATATATATATATATATATATATCTCTATATCTATATCTATATCTATATATATATATATATATATATATATATATATAAATCCCTAATCGAAGATAGGAGTCCAAAAGATGCCCAAGGGCCTTATCGCGAAGAGGAAGTGATTAGGACTATGAACATAAGCATGAGTAATGTTGAAACAAAATTTAATGGTCATGAAGTGGACCAACCTGAGGGTAGGGATTTGGAAGAAATTTTGAAGAGTCTCAAACTGGAAGTGCTCAATGACAAAGATGATAATGAGAATTTGATATAGGAGAAAAAACAGATTAACAACCAAATTTTGCAAAGTTTAAATGAAATTTTAGAGAGAATTGGGCCAACAAACTGATTCCAGGCTAACAAATGAAAATTATGTTAGGTTTAAAAAGAGAGGGGTTGGAATTTCAAGTCATTCAAGGAGTGTTTCTCATTGGCACCATTGCTCAACAAGAAGGACAAACAAAATGGCTTAATCTATTTTTGAATTTGATAGTCTCCCTAGAGTCTTCCCAGTTAAGAAGACAAGGAGAGAAAATGACAGGGGAAATCTACAAGGGGAGTTGAAGAAAATCAAATCTCCCACATTTAATGGAGAGAATAGGAAAGGATAATAGGTTGAAGCCTAGTTGCTGGAGATGAGAAAATATCTTCAGTTGTATAATTAGTCGTCTAACTTGGAGGCCAGAATCACCATATACCATTTCAAGGGCAAGGCCAACCTATCGTGAGAGAAACTTAAAGTAGTGAAGCTCCAATATGAAAGGCAAATCACATGGAAGAAATTCAAAGAATATTTCTAAAGAAAATATTTATTAGAATAATTTTATGAACAGAGAATGTAAGAATTCTTCGAACTTTAGTTGGGAAGCATGAACATGGAGGAGTATGGTTAGAAATTCACTAAGCTATTGAGATATGTTTATTTCATCAGAGATGAAAAGGTTAAAATAAAAAGATACATCTGTGGACAACCACCATTTTATGCTAGTAAGCTGAAATATGATGAACCTAAAACCATAGAGGAAACCTTGAGAGAGGAAAAGCAAATTTATGAACATACTAAAAATAGAATAGCCTTGTAGAGATCTTGGGGCCGCAAGAAGAAGAATTTTATGGAGCAGAGGAAAAAGGGTTTAAACCCCGACCATTTAAGAACAATTCTCAGGTAGGTAGCAAACAATACCATATTTTAAGGAGCCACAAGGGGTGATTATTCAAGAAAGAAGCTTCAACTCCCACCTATTAAACGTTGGGGTTGTAAAAGGGATCATAGGTACAAATATTGTCCTCATAAGGTAGAAAATATGAGGATTGTGCAAAATATACAATCAGAACCTATTGTGGAATATTTGGACAGGGGTGTGCCAGAATTTATGAGTGTTTGATAAAATTCAAGCGGAGCAAAAAGCTCATATGATTGAGGTAAAAAAAAAAACTAATCATTCCAAAGCATGGTTAGTACAACTAGCTATAGGTGTGAAGAAGAGAATTACATAAATAGTCAAAGAATGCCCAAGTGATATGAGTGGGCTAAATACAAAATACGATTTAAATGTAATTTTGTTGGGGTCTTATGATTGTCTAAATGGCATGGACTGCTGGAGAAGCACCATGCAATCCTTGATTGCTACAACAAATCTTATATTTGTATTGATGATGAGGGATGACCAAGATAGTTCCAAGGAATTCATATGCATATTTATGTTAGATAAATATTGGCTATGTAGTTAAAGAAGAGTTTTAAGAGAGGATGTTAGATCCTTACAACTGATATGTGTAGGTTTTAACCCTGTACAGGGTTAAAACCGACATTTGGTATTAGAGTTGTTTCAGCTTCAAGGGGAAATTAAGGGGTTTTGCTCGGGCATGTGGTAGACCCTGTTCAGTGGGAGGTTTGCGGGATCGATTAATGTAGTGAAAGAAGATGGCGAGCAGTGGAAATATAGAGATCGATAAATTTAATGGTCAAATTTTTGAGTTGTGGAAGCTCAAGATGGTGGATTTGCTGGATCTCGGTAGTTCTAGGTACTAAACCAACAACAATGTTAGCAGAAGACTGGGTGAAGCTGGATCGAAAGACAAATAGCATAATATGATTGTGTGTCTCAGATTTAGTATTGTTGAATGTATCAAGGGAAGCTACAATGAAGGATTTGTGGGTCAAGTTAGAGAATTTGTACCAATCTAAGTCTCTGGTGAACAAATAATTTCTGCGGAAAAAGTTGTATAACGCGAGGATGAAGGATGGAGACTCGATGACAAAGAATCTAAATAACTTAAATATTGTGGTAATCCAATTGTTATCTGTTGATATAAAACTTTCATGTGAAGATAAGTGCATCAATTTGTTGTGTTCTCTACCAAATTCATGGGATAGTATGGGTGTTGCTATAGGTAGAAATACAACTACCTTGAAGTTTGGTGAAATAGTCTCATCTTTGTTGTCGGATGAGATGAGACAGAAAAATATGGAGAGCTAGAATGGAGATGCCTTGTCTGTACGAGGATGGTACTAGAATAGAAACAAAAATATGGAGAGCCAAAATAGAGATGCCTTGTTTGTACAAGGATGGTCCTAGAATAGAAACAAAAATATGTCCTCCAGTGGGAGATCTAAATATAGATGGAGATCAAAATCTCCAGGAAAACCTATAAAAGTATGTTGGAAATGGGGAAAGGAAGGGCACTTCAAAAATTATTGTAGATATAAAGCTCTTGAGAAAGGAAAGGGATTTGATGATGCTCCTTTTGTAGAGGCAAAATCCACCTCAGATGAAGGTGGGGATGTGTACTTGAATTTTTATTCAAGTACACAGGTAGATCATGAGGCATGGTTGGTTGACTCAGGCGCATCCTTTCATTTCACTTCGCTTAGGGAGTGGTTCTATGAGTATGAGAAATTTGATGGTGGTGATGTCTTCTTATGGGATGATAGGAAGGCTATAATGATCGAACACAAAAAGTCAAGCAGAAGTTGCAAGGTGGGAGGATTAGAACACTTTCGGGTGTTCTACATATTCTTGCATTGGCCAAAAATTTGATTTTTGTAAGCAAGATGGATGATGTGGGTGTAAAAACAGTGCTCAAGAAAGATACTTGCAAGATGGTTTAGGGAGCATTGGAATTGATGCGGGGAGTTCGGATTGGATCTTTGTACAAGCTTTTGGGTAGTGTTTTTATTGATGGGTGCAACAGTTCTGTGGTTCCTAAAACTAGAGCAGAAAATCTAGTGGTCACTAGAGAAAAGACCATGCTATGGCATTAAAGGCTTGGACATATTGGAGAGAAGGGCCTTCGAATGCTTCATGGTACATCTAATTGATATTTGGATTTTAATTTCTGTGAACATTGTGTATATGGGAAGCAGAATCAGGTGAGTTTCTCCTCTGGTGCTAAGAGGGTGAAAGGGATATTAGAGCTTATGCACAATGACGTGTTTGGACCTGTGTCGGTTCCATCACTGGGTAAGTCTGTTTACTATGTATCATTTATAGATGGATTCTCAAGGAATACATGGATATATTTCCTCATGAAGAAATATGAAGTCTTTGACAGGTTTAAATAATTTAAGGCTATGGTGGAAAACTAGATAGATAAAAATATAAAGGTGTTGAGAACAGATAATGGTGGAGAGTTCTGCAAGAAGGAATTTGAAGAGTTCTGTAAGAAGTGTGGCATAGTACGATAGAAGACTACTCCTTAAACACCTCAACAAAATGGATTTGCTGAAAGAATGAACAAGATGTTTATGGAAAAGGAAAGAAGCATGCTCAGTGGTGTCAGGTTAGGACAAGAATTCTGGGTAGAGGGGGTGGAGACTCCATGTTACCTGGTTAATATATCAACTTCATCAGCGTTGGAGGATAAGATTCCACATGAGTTATGGACTGGTAAGAAACCATCTCTTTCACATTTGAGGGCATTTTTCTATGATGCATATGTACATGTTCTAAAGAAGAAAAGAACCAAGTTGGATAGTAAATATGAAAGGTGCATCTTTATTGGGTATGAGGATGATTTAAAAGGTTATAATATTTGGAACCCAAAAACAAGGAATATTGTGTACAACTAAGATGTGGTGTTTAGAGAGGTGAAATATGTTATTAAACATGAAGTTCTACCAAAGGAACCTGAGAAGATAGAGTTTGAGCTAAAGGAGGAAGAATCAGACTCTACAACAGAACAAGAATCAAAAGATGAAGAGCACCAAACTCCAACTATGAGAAGATTAGTTCAAGAAAGAAGGTAACTAGAAAGGTACATTCCATCTATTTTATGTTAAAATTTTGCTTTATCTCTTACTAATGATGATCTAATAACTATTAGGGAGGCAGTAGATTTAGAGGATGGAAAACTATGAAAAGAGACTATGGTTGATGAAAAGGCATCTTTGGAAAAAAATGAGGTTTGGGATCTGGTGGAGTTGCCAATTGGAAGGAAAACCATTGGAAGAAAATGGGTGTTTAAGAAGAAGATGAATACAAAAGGCAAGGTGGAGAAATAAAAAGCTCGATTGGTAGCAAAAGGTTATTCCCAGGTGTCGGGAATTGATTTTGATGATATTTTTTCTCTTGTTGCCAAGGTAGCTTCCATTAGATTACTTTTTTTTGTTGATGCTACTTTTGATTTTGAGGCAGAACAAATGGATGTGAAGAAAACATTTTTTCATGGGGATCTGGAAGAAGAGATCTACATGAAGCAACCTAAAGGATTTGCGATGAAGGGAAAAAAAAAATAGTATGCACATTAAAAAAGTCTTGTACGGGTTAAAATAGTCACCAAGGATATGGTATTAGAAATTTGATACATATATAGGGAATTGGCTTCACCAGAAGCAAAGCGGATCATTGTGTGTATTTTAAATTAATTGGTGACCGTGTTATTTATCTGGTCTTGTATGTGGATGATATGTTGCTAATTGGAAATGACAAATAAATTATCCAGGATTTGAAGACCCAATTATCCTCCAAATTTGACATGAAGGGTTTGTTGAAGAATCTAGGGAAATTCTGTGTATTGTGATTCTTCTTGACTTGATAACAATTTGTGGAGTCTTTTTACTTTTCTTATTAGCTTAATCTTCTTCTTCTTATTAATGCATGTGTGTGTACTTCATCAAACTACTACCAAAAACATAAGAATAAGAACACAAGACATTGGCTCTCTGCTAGGGCCAAAACCTCTCATCTCTTGAGAGGAAGCCCCATTAGTAAGTTTCTCTTATTGAAGGTTCTTATTGATTAATGCCAAACCCTAGACCCCTGACTAGAATATCCTCCAAGCACAAGTCAAGTCCTTCATCCTTCCTGCACTTCATTTCCCCAACACTTTGTCCTTTTTCCTTCCCACACTTTGTTCCTCGGCACTTTGTCCTCCTTCTTCAGGTACTTCGTTCTTCTTTCAACTTTTTGATAGTCCTTAGTATACTAGCTCTAGAATAGACTCCAATATTTGATCCTTAGTGGGATCCTTTATCAAGAGGATACCTTCTTTCTGTTGACCCAATCGAGCTTCTTCTTGATGTATAGTGTAGACTTGATATAGTGGTACTACAACCCTAGTTTCTCACACGTGTGGGAGGTTTCCCTTATGATTTTAGGTCTTTCTCCTTCACTTGAGAGACCTCTTCTTCTCTTGAGTATGAGTCCTTATAGGCCTAAGTTACTAGCCCAAACAAGGAGGAATATATAACTGTGATATTTCTGTTGTTATGTCTGCAAACTTCCCTTGTTTTCTTGCACGTGTGACTGCGTTTCTTCCTTAGAACAACCCTATAAACTTCAAGTTGTGTCTCTCCTTCTTTGCTGCACTAGAGGGTCCTTGTACTTTGACTTTATTTACCCTTTCTCAGTGTTTCTTCTTCGTTGATTTCAGAGGTAGATTGTGTTATCCTTAGAGGAGTGGACAACCTCTATATATAGAGGATTGTCCCTCCTTTAGGCCGACTTCAGGCCAACTAGAGGAAAGTAGGCCGACTTGACATATCTAATTCGGATTCCTTCTTTGTAGGTGTCGTTGCATGGAGGAGTCTTGTTGACTTTGCTTGGAGGTATTCTCTTGACTCTAATACATAAAAATACGTGTAACATTCCCTTAAGGTCTTCAACATTTTCTTTTGACCATTTGACTTACCTATAACACTTTAACATGTGCTATACCTATTTAAATGAGTAAGAAACTCATTAACATTTATTATAAAAATAATATTTATTTTCTTGAATAAATACCAATATCAAAAGTACATGTATGAAGACCAAACCTAGTTACATTTCCTTCAATAGGATCTTAGTGCTGCAAACTATATTTTGGGCATGGAAATTAAATGAGGCTAGGAAGAAAGGAAGCTCTAGTTAAACCAAAGGAAGTATGTCAAGATAATACTGCAGAGGTTTAATATGCAAGATAGTAAACTGATGAAGGTTCCTTTTCCTATAGGTGTAAATTTATATGCTAAAAAATATCCCAAGACACAAGAAGAGGAAAAGGACATGTCTTGTGTTCCATATGCAAGTGTAGTCGGTAGTTTGATGTATGCAATGGTCTGTACTAGACTAGACATTGCACATGCAATGGGAGTATTGAGCAGGTTTATGTCAAAACCAAGGAAGGAGCATTTGACAACAGTGAAGTGAGTTTTCAGGTATTTGCATGGCACTAGTGATTATGGTCTGTGCTACCAAGGAAGACCAAGATTGGATAAAATTTTTGACATCCATGACTTTGTTGATGTAGACTAGCTAGAGATATGGATCAGAGAAGATCTATAAGTGGGTATGTGTTTAACCTATTTGGAGGTGGATTCAATTGGATGAGAAAAAGGAAGTCTTTAGTGGCTCTTTCAACTACAAAGGCTTAATACATGGTTGCAACTCATGCAAGCAAAGAAGCAGTTTGCTTGGAGAGATTGTGTTCAAGTATGGGGCTTGTACAACGAGTTATAATGAGAGATTGTGATAGCCAAAGTGCAATTTTCTTGGAAAATAACCATGCTTATTATTCAAAGACAAAGCAAATTGATGTTTAGTATCACTTTGTGAGGGATATAGTCGAGGGAAAAATGGTGTTGCTCATAAAGGTTGACACTTTGAAGAATGATGCAAATGCATTGAAAAATTCAATGAGCACTGAGAAGTTTTCTTGGTGTAGAGAAACAATGGGTGTTGCAGGGTTGGACAATAGATTAAGCTCTCTTGTGATCTCCTGTGTGGAAAAGAAAACAACAAGTGGGAGAATGTTGGGTGTGTGTTAAATTCTTTCCATGACTAGTCGCAAGTGTGGGGGGGAAATAGCCTACCCTGTTTGTTGTGCCGAGCACAACAGGGGGTGCGTAGACTCCCTTGCTGGGGGGTTTCAGGGGGGAGCTAGCCCCCCACATAGAGTTTGGGGCAGCGCCCTCGGAAATTTTTTTTGTACCCTATATTAGGTGGGCGGACCTACCTATGGTTTTGTGCATGGTTTTTGCACTTGGTTTTGGGCATGATGGTTTTCTACCCATGGTATTTTGTAGATCCAGTCAGAGGAACTACAATTATGTTCGCTTATGAATGCTTCGACATGTATATATATGTATTGTAACATTGAAAGGAACATAATGAAAAATCAATTTGGTATTCCTGATTTTGGGATCCAAGGGAAAAGATCTATGTATTTGTTTTATGTTTCTTGCCATTGTATATTTTTTGTTTTGTAAGAATTTGTTTGAAGGTAATTTCAGTACAGGGTTAAAACCTAAAATATGAAGGAAATGGATATGGAAAAAAAAAATGATTTAGAAAACTACTAAGTGCTACAACAATTTGCTGATGTTTTTGCACAGATATCATATTACCTCTAAGGAGGGATATTGATTTTTCTATTGATCTAGTGCCAGGTGTGGTTCTAGTGTCTAAGATACCATATAGAATGAGTACCCCTGAACTTAAAGAATTATATATGCAGTTGCAACAATTATTGAAGAAAGGTTATATACACCTCAGTGTATCATGGTAGGGCTTCTCCGGTTCATTTTGTTAAAAATAAAGATGATACATAGTATCTGCGTATTGATTTTTGGCAATTAAATAAAGTCACTATTAAAAATCAAAACCCATTTCCGAGAATTGATGATTTGTTCGATGAGCTCCGTACAATTTTTTTTCCTTTCTAAAATTGATTTAAGATTGAAATATCACAACTTGAGAATCAAAGAATAAGGTATTAGTAAAAAATCATTCTCAACTCATTAGAGACACTATGAGTTCGTAGTGGTGCCTTTTGGATTATCTAATGCACTGGGGGTTTTTATGTATTTAATTAATGGTGTCTTCAAAGAGTATCTTAATAAATTTGTCATTGTTTTTCTCGATGATAGTCTGATATATTTTAAATTTGAGGAGGATAGTCAACAACATTTGAGATTCTTGCAAGTACTCAGGAAGCATCAAATGTTAATATGAGTAAGTGCTCATTTTACGAGAAGAAAATCCATTACCTGGGTCACATTATTTCAGAAGATGGAATAGTTTTGGCCTCTGAGAAAATTAATGCTATCATAGAATGGCCATTATCGAACAATGTTACTGAAGTAAGGTATTTTATGGGCCTAGATGGGTATTACCAGAGATTCATTGAAGGTTTTTCCAATATAGCACATCTGATTACTTCAGTGTAAAAGAAAGGTGTAAAGTTTGAATGGTCACCTGAGTGTGAAGCATATTTTCAACATCTAAAAGCTTTACTAACCAGAGGTCCAATATTAAAAATTTCCATCCCAAATGTAGATTTTCTGGTATGTACTCATGCATGCAAAGAAGGATTGGGAGGTGTGTTCATGCAAAATGGGTAAGTAATCTGCTACGAGTCGAGAAAATTAAAAGAGCACGAGAAAAATAATGCTGCCCATGATTTGGAGACTGTAGCTATTATTCATGCACTTAAAATGTAGAGAAATTATCTCATGGGTCGAAAATTTAAATTACAAATTGATCATTATTGGCTATGACATTTATTTGAACAACCAAATATAAATGCCTGGAAAATCAGGTGGCTGAATATGATTTCAAAATGAAATACATTAAGGGAAAATAAAATCTGGTGGCTCATGCACTTATTTGGAGAGTGCACATTATGCATGCCATGACAATCAACAATTGCAAGATAGATTTAATGAGAAAAATTTTGCAATCTGGAAATTCAAACCAACAATATGTATAAATTGAAAATAACCTATGACAAAACAATGCACATCTAAGGATTACGAAATGGGAAAGGACAATTATTTTATTTAAAGGCCGAGTCTATTTTTTCAGGAAATGCACAAGGTACCATATGCTGGTCACCTACGGT
>Ga0068628_1000713_pt1 | contig 12633 bp, 12 predicted proteins | sample InSIn2gowninarea_FD_77431 | JGI IMG/M metagenome (GOLD analysis project Ga0068628, IMG submission 77431) | Clean room microbial communities from NASA Spacecraft Assembly Facility at Jet Propulsion Laboratory, Pasadena, California, USA -... ... | reverse complement strand
TTCCCAAGCTATTGGAATGGTATATGTATGTAAGGCATCTTCTACTAACAGTTTGATGAGCCGATGGTGGACCAACTGATTTGGGATTCCTGCATTTAGCTTGGTACTACATTCTATTAAAGACTAGAGGAGGAAATATGGAAGGCTCAGTTTTCTAACTGGAGGCAGGTCCATCCCATACCTCAATTCATGTAGTAACCTAAAGTGATAACCATAAATAATGTTGAACCTTCCTTCACAAGTGATATATTTCATTATTTGGCAACTAACTACATTCCATGGAGGAGGCAAGCTTGTCCTCCTGACCCCATTTTTATCCTCTACAGGATCCTCCCCAGATTGAAAAAATGTCTTCTTGGCCACCTGTCCCAAATATGTTTCCTCCTTGCTCCAAGGGAGCCTAGGTGGAAGGCCTGTAATTTGACTGATAAAATCAGGGATGAGTTCTAGGGATAGACCCCTAAAACTGACTATGGCATGTGTCCTCGAATGGGGTTTTAAGGCCATCAGAAATTGTTCAGTTACCTCATCATCATATCCATGTATTCTTTCGAAGAAGATCATCCAATTTGCCCTAGTGAAGAGGGCCACCACCTCAAGGTGCTCATGTAATTGGTTGGAGTTCAGGGGATCCTTCCTCATAAACCCTCCTAGCATCGGGTTGACTGGTATCTAAGGTGCTTAGGTGAGGAGAAAAACAACAATTAAAGAAAATCAGAGATAGAGGGACAGCTGAGTTTTGTTTCATTTTTTCCTCTAAACCATAGGAGGAATTTCCGTGTGTTCCTTCTCACGACATCAAATTGCAATAATTCCCTTGTTTCAGACTGCTATCATCCTGAATTTGATCTTCTGCCTTTGGAAAGAAACTATATTTTTTTGACAGAACAGAGGATAAATAACATGGGGTTTTGCTCAGAGAATAGATAGATATGCAAATTCAATTTTTTTTCTACATAGGCTGGTTTCTACGATTGCAAGTTCTTTCTTTACAATGGAAGATGAGAAAGAAGAAGAGAGACTCTGAATATAGAGAAGAAATCAGAGAATTGTGTAGAACTCAAGGAAAATATGCAGGCAGTTTTTTAACTTCATTCTCCTTTCTTTCAATCCAATTCTGTGTTTTTAATCCACCACCTTATACAAATGGGTCCTATGCAGGGAGGTTTCCCAAGCCTACCTCGTTTGAAGCTTGAATTCTAATGAAAATCCTGTGTTTTCCTTCTGCTGGCTCTTCTCTCCCTTTCCTGTAGAAGCTTTCCTGTAGAGATTCTCCGGCTCTTGTAGAACACAGAAAGGCTTCTATAGAGCCCGATAGGCAGGAGGGTCTCGAAAAAACTGGTGGAGGATGACTGATTTGATGCTCTGAAGGTGGTAGACAAACACTGCAGTCGAGAGCTTCGTAACATGCAAATGAACCAAAAGGGTGGTGAAGGCTTGGAGTGCATTGTACTTAACTGTTGGCGTAATCCATGGTGAGGAGATGAGGTGACCATATGGGTACGTTATCCCCATCTAGACCATTGGTCCTACGTCACAGTCATAATGGTTCTGCATGCTGCTGTACCACCATCACCTTCCTTACTCCCATTATCCGCCACCACCACTACCAGTTTCAAATGCCTTCTTCCCGAGTTGACATGCCGCACATGCTGACTGCATATCTAATCAACAGTTTGAATTTGGATGTGGCTCAACTGAATTCTGTGAAGGGGTGTGAACTGAATGAGGGTGGCCAGTTAGCAGGGTGGCCAGTTAGCTGGCCACCGATTCCACATAATTGACCATTCCCATAGTTCGTGCAGTTTTGAAATAGTATTCATGCAATGGGGGAATAGGTTTAGGCACTTACCTGCTCAGTCGTTGGTGTGTTATGCATATTTCGGATTTTGGCACTTCATTTCCTCGTTGTTGTTGCTACTTGTGCTTTGCATGCTCGGCCTTGGTTTCTTCAATGATCTCTCATTCAGACATTGCTCTTTACACGTCCTACCGCGTTGACCCTATCTCTGGAGTATGTTTTTCAAAGGGATCAGCGACTATAGGAATCCTGTAGGATTTCCTACAACTGCTTCTCCTCTTGAAATTCAAGCTAATATGTGAGCGGGGATAACACTGTTGGAGAAGGTCTTGATTGAGAAGAAATCACAGCTGGAGGGTATCAGGTAGGGATGAGTACAACTATTGCTGCCTTTATTTGTCATTTTTTCTTGCTGTTGTGCGTTTGCAGGATGACAGAAACAAAATATCTGTATGTGGCTATGCAGGGATAAAAACAAGTGGAGATACAGGTGTACAGGGATGGAATGGCAAAATGGGAAGATGGATTGTGGTAAAAAGGTTCACAGGGCTGCTAAACGAATTTTCAACCCTCGGGCTCGATCTCACAACGGATTTTGGCCTTCCTATAATTTCTACAGGATGCTCCTGTAGAAAACACAGAGTTTCCTGTAGGATGCCGAATTTTAAAACAAATGAGGCCAAAAACTTGGGAAAGGATAGCAATGATGGGGTGATGGACTGTGAAGGGTGCATGCAGCTTGTCATGTCTTTTCCTCTTGTACAATCCTCTTGCAATGACCTTCCTGCAACCTACAATTTATTCAAAAGAAGTTAGGGTTTTTTCTTTCTTTCTTTTTTCTCTTTTTTTTTTTCTTTAAGACAACTGGGTGCCCCCAGGAGGTTTTCACCCTCACTACCTACCCTGGGCGCCTCCAAGAGGTTTTCACCAGGGATATTTTATTCCATTTTCTCTGTTTTCTCTGTTTTTTTTTCTATTTTTATTTTTTATTTTTTTTTGGTTCAGGGTGTGGGTGGAGTGGAGACAGGAACCTACTCCACTACTAGCACTGATTTACCCAAAGTTTCAATAAACTCCTGCTTGGAAAGGGGCTTCCTGTAGATCTTCAATCGATGCCCATTGACGAGCATGGGGATGGCTTCTTCATCAATGGTCCGGATAAGGATTGAACCATTGTCATTGCATTTTTCTACTGTATATGGTCCCAGCCATCTAGTTCTCAACTTGCCTTTGAAATCTTTGTACCTTGAATCATACAGCAGCGCCCAATCTACCAGCTAAAATTGTTTCTCTTTGAGGTGTCGATCATGCCATATTTTTCTTTGAAGCTAGATTACCTTTGAGTGGGGAAGGGCCTGCATTCTCTATTCATCTAATCCATTTAGCTAAAGCAATCTTTCTTTTTGTGCATGGCTGAGGTCTAGGTCTAGCTAAGTTGCCAAACTTAATGTGTTATAAGCCTAGATGGCCTCAACCAATCGATCTGCCCAATATTTTCTGTTGTTGCTCACTACCTTAGTCAAAATCTCTTCGAAAGCTCTGTTAGTGACTTCCACCTGTCCATTTGCTTGTGGGTGATAAGGGATGGAAGTTCTGTGCTTAATCTTGTGATGTGTGAGCAGGTCTTCAGCTAAATTGGAGGTACACTGGCTCCCTTGATCTGTAACTAACTCTCTTGGGTAGTCGAACTTGTAGAAGATATTTTCCCTTAAAAACTCAGCTACTTTTTCTTCAGTTGTTTCTTTGATTACTTTTGTTTCTACCCACTTTGTCAAGTTGTCCATGCACACAATGATGTAAGACTTCTATTTTGAAGGAGGGTTGATAGGACCCACAAAGTCCATGCCCCACTTCTCAAATGGTTCAAAAGTCACTTGAGGTTGCAGGGGCATCTCATCCCTTGGAGTCAGTTTCCCCATCCTTTGACATCGGTCACATTGGCTGATGTTTCTCCTAACATCTTGATGAAGAGTGGGCCAATAGTAACCTACCTACAAGATCTTGAAAGCAGTCCTCTTTGCTGCAAAATGACCCCCACAAGTTCCATCATGACAGGTTAAGAGGATATCAAAGACTTCCTCTTCCCTGACACATCGCCTCAAAATCTAATTTGGGCCAAGTTTGAAGAGGTTGCCCCCACTCCAAGTGAATGGGGTGCTTTTCCTCACAATCTTGCTCTTCTCTTTTGAGGATAGGTGTGGCGGAAACTGTGCTGAAACCAAGTACTTTTCTATATCAGCAAACCATGGAAAGAGTATTGAAATAGCAAACAGGTGTTCATCTGGCATATGATCATCCACCATTCCTTCTTCACCTGCAAGCATATCTAGTCTAGCTAGAAAATCAGCAACAATATTTTCCTTACCTGGCTTATCAACAATAGTCAAATCAAATTGCTGCAACAAAAGTAACCATCTAATGATACGAGCATTTACATCTAGTTTATTCATCAAATACTTAATTGCAGCATGATCAGTATGGACAAATGTTTGATAACCAATGATGTAGTGTCTGAACTTGTTTAGGAAATGGACTACAGCTAGGAGCTCTTTTTCGGTTACAGTGTAGTTTAATTCTCCCTTGGATAGGTTTTTACTGACAAAATATATGGCATATGGTAGCTTCTCTTCAACTTGTCCTAGGGCTGCTCCTATAGCTTTGTTCAAGGCATCTGTGTGAATGTGGAATGGTAGGGCCCAGTTTGGACCTCTCAGGATTGGGGCAGTTACCATCTTACCTTTCAAAGCATCTAGAGCCTTGTGACAGTTGTCAGTCCATATAAACTCAGCATCTTTCCCCAAAAGGCCAAACAATGGAGAGGCTAGCTTGCTAAAATCCTTAATGAATCTTCTATAATACCCTGCTAAGCCTAGAAAACTCTGAACATCTCTTACCTTTTGAGGAGGTGGGACCCTTTGGATGATAGCAATTTTATTGGGATCCACCTGTAATCCTTGCTGAGAAATTGTATGACCTATCACGGTCCCTTCGGTCATTAGGAATTCACATTTATCAGGACTGAGGGACAGGTTCATTTCAATACCCTTGGCTAAAATTTTCCTCAGGTTAGTCAATGCTTCTTGGAAGTTAGAACCATAACGGGTGAAGTCATCCATATAGATTTCCACTGAATCATGAACCAGCTAGCAAATATGCTTAGTACTGCTCTCTGGAAGGTGGCAGGAGCATTGCACAACCCAAAGGGAAGGACCCGATAGGCAAAATTACCCCATCGACAAGTGAAAGTGGTCTTATCCTGGTCTTTTGGGCTGATTTGGATATGGTTGTACCCGCTAAACCCATCTAAGAAGGAAAAGAACTTCTTCCCTGCCAGGCCATCTAACACTTGATCTATGAAAGGCAAATGGAAATGGTCCTATTTGGTGGCCTTGTTAAGCTCTCGATAATCTACACAAATCCTCCACTTCTCATTTTTCTTTGGCACTAGCACCAAAGGAGAAACCCATTCGCTGTCAAAGATGGGGTAGATGAATCCTACATCCAGCAGCTTTTGCAGTTCTTCTTTGACAATGTCCTTTAGGGTTGGATTCATCCTCCTTTGAGGCTACCTGACTGGTTTACAATCCTCTTTAATGTAAATGTGATGAGTATAGACTGAAGGATGGACTCCCTTCATTTCCTTGTAGCTCCAAGCAAAAGCATCCAAATGGCTGCTCAATAAGCTACACAGCTCTTTCTCCTGAGAGGTGGATAGGGTGGAGCTGATCCTCAAGGTTCTTTCTAGGCCAAATTCCATATTCTTAACTCGGAGAGAGGTTGGATCAGCCACACAGAGATCAACTAAAGCATTAGCTTGGGTTTCTTCCACCGGCTCTTCTAATGGCAACTCACTGGGGGGCGGATTTTGGATCAAATCCTCAATAAGATCATCTTCGGTTTAAGGACCCCCCTTGGTAGCTTCCACTGTGCACAATGGTGCAGAGTAGACTTCATCCTCGTCTTCCTCCTCCAACTAGAGAGGTAAGTAGTGTTCTAGCAAAGGTTGGGCAGGAGGATAGAGGACTAGCTGCTTGGACATCTACCCATTCTTGATGTTCATGCTCCCAGCTCGACAACTGATGTAAGCATCTGGAGTGGCTAACCAAGGCCTTCCCAGGATGAGAGGATACCCAGTGAGCTTTTTCTTTGGCTAAAGAACCAAGAAGTCAGCAAGGTACTCCCAAGAATCAATGGAGACCATGACATCTTCCACAATCCCCTCAGGGGTCACGGTGGAGTGATCTTCCAACTGCAATACTGTTGAGGTCTTTCTTAGGGAACCCTGAAGGTTGAGTTTGAGCATAGTATCCTTGGTCATTATGTTGATGGCAGCCCCTAGATCAATCAAGGTGTGGGGGATTATGGTGCCATTGATGTGGATATCGACTCCAAGACTCCCAGGGTCCAATTATTTTGGACAGATTACCTGTCCCAACATCAAGTTAGACAATTGTCCTATGACATTGATAGTTGGGGCATCTCTCTTGCACCTGCCTGGGTGCCTGAAACACTTCTTTTTGATCAACTTGTTGTAGATTGGTACATATTTTATGGCTTGGAGAAGTGATATTTTTACACATAATTGTTTTAGTTCTCCCAGAAGTTCAGTTTCTTCTGGGGTTGGTTGTGTGGATCCAGTTAGTCTCTCAGGAAAGGGTGGAATGGCTTTTGGTTCACTTTATTGTTTCTCTTCTTCATCCCCCTTAGGAGGAGGTTGGCTGCCTGGGAGTACCTTCCTAGATCGTAGGTTGATCTCTTGAATCTCCATAGCATAGGTAGGGCATGTTGTTTCTCCAGTATATACTTGTTGGGCTTGTCTGTTATTGGGGTTCAGGTTCAGTTGAGTAGGTATTTGGGGTTGTCTTGGAGGATCAGGAGGTAATGGTTGTGGTTGAGTAGGTGGTGGAGGCAAAATAGTGGGAGGAGAGTTGTATTAGGGCCTCCACCCCTGATGAGGTGCATTCCACTGAGGTTGTGGCTGAGCATGAGAATGAAACGAATGAGCAGCAGGTTGAGCATGGTACTGGGATGGATACGACCAAGGAGGGGGTGTGGACCAGGAAGGATGAGTAGGGGGACCCCAAGAAGGTATGTGAGTGGACTGATTGGGGTTGTAATAAGTCTGGGATGTCCCTTGCATTCCCTGATGGTAAGGTTTGGGTCCATGTGGCCTCCTCTGGTTCATGAAGTAGAGTGTTTCAATGGCCACTTCAGCCCCTTGGTACATAGCTTTAAATCCGGGTAAGGATGGGCACTGATTCATTGGATGGTCTTCTTCATAGAAAAAACACACCTCTATGGAGTGCAATGGACACTCGTTCCTAGGATGCTTTCTAATGCATCTGGGACAAAAGATGGCCAAAGCCCTCTCAGCTTCCTCTTGCTTCTTTCGGATTCGCAAGGTATCCATTTGCATGGCAATGGTCTGTCTCATCTTGCTTTAGAATTCTTCCATCTGATTTGCAAATTCGTTTTTGGATAAGGGGGCACTGGCTAAAAGTTGACTTCCCCTACCTCTCTTTCTAGCTACCCTAGAATGGTTTCTAAACACTGTCTTTATGTCATCATAAGGTAGCTGGTAGATGTCTCCCCCAACCAGCAAATGGAGGATATCTAGAAGGTCTTCAGGGACTCCTCGGAGCAGAACCAACTTCAAAGATTCGGGATCAAGTGTGCACCTGGCCCTTTTATAACTGAGTTGAAACCTCTCTTCATAGTCCTCTAAAGATTCATCACTTCCCATGGTCATCCAAAAGATTTCTTCCTTTGTTTCCTTTGACCTACTGTAATCTCGATATTTGTTGTTAAACGCTTGCTACATCCGAGCCCAAGTTGCTATACTGTTTCCACGTAACCCCATGAACCAGTGTAGTGCTGCATCCTTGAGGGTAGAGGGAAAGAGTTTCAACTTTTTCTTATCTTCTGCATAGTCATAGGTTCGACAAAGGACAACAAACTCAAACAAGAAGGTATCAGGGTCTTCAGTAGTCAATCCATGGAAGTGAGGTAAGGTTGAGGGACTTATGTTTTTCATCTTTGCGTCCCCATTAGTCTCTCAGATGGGAAAGGTGCCTTCTGTTCTCCCCCCATTTCCTCTACCATTTCTATTTTCAACCATGGTCTCAGGAGGAATGTTTTCTTGCTCTTCTTTTGTTATAGGATCTTCGTATATCTATGGAGATTCACCTATAGGTTCTTCTGGATCACTGCCACCAAAGGAGAGAGAAGGGTGACTTAGTGACCTGGTGGGGGTGTTGGGTAGGAATTTTCCTGAATTGTCTCTGTTCCTACGAGGCATGAAAGGAAATCTCTTCTTTTTTTTGGGGGGGGTAGAATTTTTGTTTCTTTTTCTATTTGTACCTGCAAAACCAGAATGGATTAAACAACAAATGGAAACTAACTGAAGTCTATCTTGCTGAAATGAAAATGCAGAATTGAAATGAAAGTAGGGAAGGACTAATCTATTTTGCTAAAATGGAAATTACAGAATTGAGATGAAAGCAGGAAATGTCTAATTTACGCTTGCTGAAATGAAATTGCAGAATTGAAATGAAAGCAAGAAATGTCTAATTTACTCTTGCTGAAATGAAATTGCAGAATTGAAATGAAAGCAGGAGATGTCTAATCTATTTTTACAGAAACGAAATTGTGGAATTGAAATGAAAGCAAGAAATATCTAATCTACTTTTGTAGACATGAAATTGTAGAATTGAAATGAAACAACTACTCTACTCTTGCTGAAATAAACTACTTAGCATAAGGTTGCAGTAGAAAATAGAAGAAAAGTAATAATCACAAAATACTTTGACTCTTCCCCGGCAACGGCACCAAAAAGAATGGTGAGCTCTAGTATTGCAGCAATAATGTTGCAACTCCTAGGGCTTCCTTCTTTACTTTTATCAACCTAGTAGTTTGTAACAAACTTGGAAGTGATGGTGTTGTATGCACAAGTACTAGCTCTTACTGCAGGTTGTCACTTGATGAGCTAGCACAAGTTCGCTAGGAGCTTAAGCCAACTTTTATGAGTTCTCAGAAGAAGCTTTTAGCTATGATGGAAGAAAGCTAACTCAAAGGAGGCTATTCTACTTGCAGAAAGAAGATGAAAACTAAAAAAAATGCAAACCCTAGAAAACCCTAGTTTTACCCACTAACCCTAATTTTGCACGAAAAAGAGATGAAACTACTGAAATAGATGCCATTGACTAGTAAAAAGGTAAAATGCATGTACTTAAGCTACTTCTAAAGGACAATGTGGAAGAATTATCTTTTTGTACTTTTGAACAATTTTATGCAGATTTATTATGCTTGTGTTTTAACTATCTATGATTGTGCAGCGGTTTGGTGGCAAAGGGAGATGGAGTTGGCTATTACAAATGATGAAGAAGGTGTGGAGAGAACCGAAGGAGTCCCTAGCACCATTTTGGAGATTTCCATTGTGATTAGACTTCAAAAAATGGCTCGCATGAACTTCTACAGGAAGTCTGCAGGGGATCTACAGGAAGTTCTACAGGAGCAGGCCGAACGTGATTTTTGAAGGGTTGGAGGAGAAAAAATGGTGGGAAAAAGGAAATGAAGCTTGGATGAGCGTGTTAGAGGGTCCAGGACTCTGTCAATGAAGATCAAAGGTGAAGGAGATGGTTGGAGTTGTTCGAAAGATAAGAAAGCTATTTTGCACAAAAATGTAGAAATTAGGGTTGTTTGGGAAACTGTGGTGAATGAGTGGAGAAAACCTTGAGAGATGGACTAGAGTAGGTTGGGTGATGACAGGATGATAAGCTGGAATTGTATTCGAGTGAGCTACATCCCTGCTTCTGAAAACTGATTCAAGGAGACTTAAAAAATAGAGTTTTACCTAATTTAACCTAATTTTGCCCTAAAAATAGAAAAGCGTTGAACAAAACTTTATGGACAGGAAATGATGCAAGAAAACCATAGTAATTGAACAAGAATAGATCTAATCATGTAAATACAACTAACATTTATTTCTCCAACTCAAAATCTCTCACTAGCAATTGCATTGGTAAGCAAAAACAGTGTTTTGGTGGCAGCAAGAGTGCCTTGGTCTCAATTCATGATCCCACAAAGGGAGAAAGGAGATCAAGGCCTGCTTGGTGGCCTTTTCAGGAATCTTATTTTATTACTACAACAAATTATCTAATCAATCCTGAAATTAGAACAACTACCCTAATCATCAAAAACAACCTAAGTAACAAAGCAATATTTAATCTAAACAACATAAATTATTTCATGAATGCAAGAAAAACACATATAAATACAAGAGGGAGGTACTGGGCACTTGGGTTGGGCCCAACCCCAAGAGCTACAGCCCCCTTAGAAAGATCAGTGCTAGTTCAAAGCTGGATTCATCTTCATTGCTCAAAAAATAATAGTCATATCACAAATTGTCTATAGAAAGAGCTCAAAAATGAGCTGAATGCAGAACTGCACTAAAGTGCGAAAATAAATTGTTCAATAGCTAACCTACTAAGGCCTAAGGCCTTCTTATTTATACAAGTTGAGGACCTCAACAGTCCTCCTAAACTTTAGGAACTCGGCTGCCAAAACTTGTAGTTAATAGCAACTTCACTAGCCCTTCTGGGTTGCCCTTGTGGTCATCGATGTGGTGGCCCTTGAACTCCGAGCTGCTGGTGGAGAACTTAGGGAAGGGGTCATAAATTCAGGAAACACCCTTCCTATAAGTCCTCAACTTCGTTTCTTCGAGTTTTGGCTATCAATCTGCTCATAAATTACTGGTCTTGGTCCAAAAATGTCCAAAAATCTGCAATAACACTCATTATACTTTGTGGTAAAGTGACTATCCCCATTCACTCAATTAACATAAATATATTAAAGAACATGCACAAAACTATGGAAAATGGTGGATTAAATGGAAAATAATAGGCAAAATGAGCCCATATAGTTACCCATTTCTAGGGCTCATCAAAAGGCATGCACTTAAATGTAAAAGTTCCCTACTTTGTCCTAAACATGGTTTTCAAATGATCTGGTTCTTCTACTAGTACCTAATTATATCCACAAAAAAATCTAACAACAAGAACATTTCTGACCCAGATATTATGTGGAGTATCTACTCCATATAAAATTTTAGGGGAAAATCTTAGCCCAAGGGTGAAATTAAAAGGGTTTTATATTTTGGAGGGGTGAATTTGTAATAATACACCCATTTTCTATAGTTAGCGCAACAATTATTTAAAAAATAAATATTTATTTCATTTTAGCGATAAAAAAAGGCAGATAAACAATGCAAATCCCGATTTGCCTTGTTTGGGAGGTTGGATTTTCTTACAATCACCTAATTTCCTAGGTTGAAGGTTGGATTTGGTTGAAATTGCCCTGATTTCCTGACTTGCAAATCAAGGGTAGGCTTGAATTCATGGGATTCACCTATATAAATTATACGATCTCCATTTGTGAGTTTTACAAGTTCGTAACTTGTTTTTGAGAAAGATACTCAGTCTCCATTCGCGCAGGTTGTGACTCGTTTTTGAACCTTCATTCCAACACCAATAGCTATAGTTCATTCTTCAGTCAATCCAGTGCCAGTAGTCGCAAAGGAAGAGGCTTCACCAATAACACCAAGGTAGTGGGGCTATCACGTATCTCATTATGGTATGACGTTTTGCTTATGATTTACTCTTGTGTTAGGTGGGATCAAGGATGTGCATAAGAGTGAGCAGGTTCATTGTTGTGGTGGGTTGCTTATTACTATATTTCCTTCTGGTTGGGCTATCACTTTATATAGCATAAACATCTGACTTTTTTTAGTAGCAGGAAAGCCCCCCTAAAAGACGGAAGTAAGCCTAGCCCCACCCAACTTACCAATCTCAATCTCCATTTGTGCAGGTCGTGAATCATCGTTCATGCATTCATGCGGGTTTATAGACAATATATCAGAGTAGAGCAATGCATTCATGAGTTTTACATAGGTCGTGACTCATTTCAACTAAGAGACTTTGGTTTATAGACAATAAATCCATTCAAGTTGTGTATTTAGGGAGCAATAAGTTCCATATAGTAATATCTAGAGCTTAGAGTAGAGAGAGGGTAGACTGGGTAGTTCATTTTGTTCGTATCGGTAGAGCTCTTGGTATAGCGTGAAGGGCTTAAGCAGGGGAAACTGATAAATTTTTTTAGCATAATAGGATTTGCATAATATCTATCTTAACTGATCTGGAATTTATCCAGGACGAAGAATTAAAGGTATTACAGACTCATGTGCATGGATGTGCCTATGTTACTTTATGCAATGGATCAATAATATTGCAAAATACAAAGACACTGAAGCAGAAACGAAAATTCAAAAGAACAGATTGGCTTTAAAGCCATGAACTGACAGAAGCAGAGAACACACACAAGAAGGCAATGACAAGAGTTAGCTAGATGCAGAAAGCTAAGGGCAGAGAACAAAGAATAGAAGCCTAGCTGACCTGAAAGCAACAACGAGCCAGACAGAGCTAGAGAGAGTTAGAGAGTCTGTGCACTCCATAGAAGGCTTGAGAGGTTCAAGCAAACTCCTCGGCATAGGCCTGTCATACTACTTTGACCATCAGAGGTCGAATTTCAGTAAGGAGAGTTTGTGCACTCCATTCCTACTGACTTTTATCTATTTATTGAGACTCGAATTGAGCTCATTGTTGTAAAAAATCTGCTTGAATACATAATAGAGCGGCCACCACTGAGAGCTGGACTAGGAGACATAGCCCAGGAGCACTGGGTGAACTCCTTATTAAACTTGTTGTCTTACATGTTTTCCTGTTATGTTTTCTCTAACTGCCTCAGTGTCTTTGTATTTTGCAATATTATTGATCCAT
>Ga0068628_1000712_pt1 | contig 12633 bp, 17 predicted proteins | sample InSIn2gowninarea_FD_77431 | JGI IMG/M metagenome (GOLD analysis project Ga0068628, IMG submission 77431) | Clean room microbial communities from NASA Spacecraft Assembly Facility at Jet Propulsion Laboratory, Pasadena, California, USA -... ... | reverse complement strand
TGTTGTTCATCCGGACCAGTGACAACCGCAGGACGGACAAGTTTTGCGGGACTTACCTTCGTGACGATGACCATGTTTGCATCTGCCCGGACGGCGAGCGGGAAGGAATGCTTATGCTGAGCAATTCATGAAAATTCAGGAAAGCAGACGAATTCCTGCCGCAAGCCGTCAAATGTGTGGGATAATTGTTGTTGAAGGAGAAGTGGAAGAGCAGTCAGTGAAACAATGGAGAGGAAGGGGATTTGAGGAAGCCTGAAGAGGCCGGACAGGAGAGAAGAGGAAGACGTGAGGGAGAGAGAGACGAAAAAACTGGCATGCATGTCTGTATGGTCAATAACCTCTGGGGCGTAAATTTGCATAAGAAGCGGTCGCTGAGGGGACACGGGGAGGCCGGTCGTCTCTCCTGTGGGACGCACTTGTCACAAGGTGAAGGAGCGTGTCTTTCCAAGAAGGAGACACACAGGTGGTTCAAGAGTGAAACATTGGCTGAGGATTAAGAAAGCGATCGCCGTTTTCACCAATTTACCGGATTAGACACACGATGCTCTGGCGGATGCTCACGTTGTCGATGACAGGTTTTGATGAAGACGCGTATCACCGTAATCACACCACCGTGTTGCCATCAGCTGCACATGACAATGAATCACTATTCTTAAAGAGTCACAGTCTGTTGGAAGGGCAGGAATCGTATCCGTGGAGTGCAACAGGTTGAAGTCAGATGTCTGACACGTCTGAATCAGAATGCGGAGCGCCTGTGAATTGATCACTATATTTCAGGGTGATGATGACGATGACATCAGAGACGCTGATGCAGGGGTCTGCACTGAGACGGAGAGGAGTGATTCATGTCATGACTGGTGCGTGTTGGGCAGGATGACCGGGTCCGCAGGGACGACTTCGGAGAAACAGCAAACACTCAGGATGAGGGATGAGACGGAGCAGGACCAGGAGCGTTCCTCCCGCTGATGCTGGATGAAAACGTCGCTCAGGTGAGGCAGGAGAGAGAGAGCACAACTGCGGCACTCGACTCTCCGCACTTCCATCTCCCGAAGAAGAGCCCATTCTCTTTTTTGTGGATCCCGGGACACACCTTCTGCTCTTTTTACCTGCAGTCTGGCAGAATCGCTCAACCCGAAATCCTGACTTCGGCCTCCCGATCCCCCCGCACTCTCATGCACTTGCACACTCTTTTCCCCCCTCCGCTCTCACTTTTCCCTGCCACAGGACAAGTCCTTTTGTCCGACTCACACAGCCTCTTTTGTTCCCCTCTTTTTCAGCTCTCGGACACTCGCACGATGTGGCAATCATCCCGCTGCCTCATCCCAGCTCCTCCACTGCGTGCCCGTCTCCTGGATCCTGTCATGGGACTCCAGGATATGGGGAAGGTGAAACAAACAGCCGCCGACGCGCACTTCAGCGCCGCGGACAGGCACGGTCTTTGGAGTACTCGCCATGCGCCCGCTCTCCCCTCGCACTGTGCTAGTAACAAGTTCCGTTTATTGATGATCATATAACATAGACAGCGGTTGGCTAAGAACACGATGAGTAAGAATTATTCGGTGAAACGAGATGGTGGAATCAGTTATGAGGAGCCTGCAACAAGCCATCCGCCTCCCACAACTAATGAGCAATCAAATGCGCAGACGGTTAGTCATGTACATGCATTAGGGAGCAGGCGGCATCGCTACTCACTTTAATAACGCGATCATAGCCTGAGGTGAGCAGCTGATTCTTGCTCTCGTCAAAGTCGACGTGGGTAACAGCGTGTTTTGCATCGAAAAACAAGGCCAGCGATACACGGCTGCGAGGGAGGGACGGCGACTCAGGCATTGACGTGGGCTCACACAAAATGACTTACTCTGCATCGGTTAGAGCAGCGTTGCACTCATCACAGAGTCGAACTCGGAATTCATGACCCAGCAGCGGGAGCGTGGAGCGGCCGGAGCTGCATGTGTCACAGATCGCTTTACCACACTTGCGGCAGTGATGCTGGCGAAGGCCGATCGTTTTCTGGTCGTACATCGCTTTGAAGTTCCAGAAAAACGGTTTGGAGCACTTTTGACAGAAGTCTGATTCAGCCCATTCAGGAGTCTGTGGGAATCGATCGACGACTGCATCATGCGACGAAAATAACTAACGTGTGAAGGAACGCACCTCTTTCCTTTTGGACTTCATGCACCAGGAGACGATAGCACTGTCTTCTCCGGCCGAAATCAGCCGCTGTGCCGAATTGATGTAATAGAGGGACGTGACTTTGCTCCTGCAGGGGATGTAACAGTGTTAAGTGTTCGCTCCGGACCGCCTGCCACAGGGACTCACTTATGGCCTTGTAGCTCGTAAGTCGTGCCCTTCTTGCCGCCGATGTCCCAGCAAACGATTGACTGATCATAACTGCCGGAGAAAAGCATTTGCCGCTGGGGATCCCATTTGAGACAGCGGATTGCACTGAGGTGACCTTTCAGGGTCGTCATCAGCTTCAAGTTGTTGCCATCATGTTTCAACATGAGTATCTGCCCCTTTTCATCGCCGACGAAAGCAGTCTTCGACTGCACGTCATATTGCAGGGAAGTGCAAACACCGGATTCCGGATATCCTATCATCCGTCGTCCGGTATCGGAGCAGTGGATGTACAGGAACTTGTCTTTGCCCACTGACAACAGCCACTCCGTTTCGATCGAAAACACAACTTGTGCGACTCGCCCCTGGTGCGCTGCATAGCTCCTGACCTGAGTCATGCGGTTGTAGTCATCGGCCACTTGGAATTCCGTAATGTTCCCATTATCCATGCCGACGAATAGTCGTCTGGACTCGTCGTGCAAATGCATACAGGATGCCGGAGCTGTGCAAACAGGTATCAACACCCACATCCTCACTCCTCGCCACAGCATATCTTACCAGGCATTATGTGACAAACACTGGGCCAGTAGCTACCGACATCTCGTTTCAGCCAGATTCTGACCGTCCTGCAGGAAAGGAGAAGGAGACGAGTTTGTTGAGACGGAACCTGATAAGATGGACACGGGAACTGACTTGTCATCGCTGATGCTGACCACCCCGTCCTCTCCTTTAAGGATCACAGCGGCATTGACCACGTCCTGGTGGCCCTCTAACTTGCTAATGAGCTGCAGCTTCTGGGGACCGGTGGCGCCGGGGAATGGCCTGATCTCGGCGGCCATTTGAAGGAACAAGGAGTGGAACTCGGAGCAGATGATGAGGAAGGAGGAGGTGCTGGTGGCCGTGTCTGTTTATTTCCCGCGGAAGCAGCGCCACCCTCTCCCACGTCGCCTCTCCCCCGTCTCTACCGCCTGGTCACACGTCACACTCCTCGTAAATGACCGTTTGATTGGACAACAACGATCACAAGCTCTTCTATGAAACAAAAGGCAATTTTGGATAACATGGACCTGACTCTGACCGTAAAGTACTGTTATCTCGCTTTAGTTTCGGGTTGCAATTGGTACCGCTTTAGAGATATTATATCGTCAAAAGACAATTTCGACAACATTCTTTCAACATTTTTCACCGTAACAACAAGGTTAAAAACGCTGACATTGTCAGTGGCATGTGAATTAAGACTCATATTGCTTTAGGGTGGGTGGACAGAATTGCTTTTTTTCTTCTTCTTCTTCTTTGGAAAAGAATATGTTCCTGCCTTTCCAATCTTTTGTTGTTGGTCGTGGAGTACAAAGTGAAGGGAAGGTCACGGAAGGTAGGAACAGGACAGCGTGGCAGGGATCAGGAATGTGTCTTATCGATAAATAACGAGTACGAGGAGGACAGTGGATGCGCAGGAGATTCGGTATGAGACGGCTGAGCAAATGGCTAGAACTTGAGGATTCCACCGCCCCATTTGTTGGCCAGTCCGCCGGTGATCCTGCTCATTCCGGAGATCCTGCCCATTATGTTCTGAGTCGCTTCCTGGAAGCGGGTCACAACGTCCGAGTCTTCGGCAGCCTTTGCGAGGCTCGCGCTGCGAGATGACTTTTCGCGCGATGTTGTCCCATCACTGTCAGCAAAAGTTAATTAAGGGGTTTGCTTCGCAAATAAGAATCTGGAGTATGTGAGGAGCATGCAAGAACTTGAACGTGTTCTTACTCGTCCTCCTCCCGACTCGTGCTGCTCTCGTTCACAGACGCCGCAGCCTCTTCCATTTGGATGCGGTTCAGAATCGTCTGATAGGCCTTTGAGTTGAGCTTTTCCTCCTCAAACCCTTGAAGGGAAAATTCCGAGTGTACCTTCTGCCATTCCGACAAGTTATTATGCGGTCACACGGCGTGCTGGTTTGATACTCACTCTGACTATTTGGGAAAGAGCAGACAACTGGACAGAATGGAGGCTGCAGTCCACACGTTCCGTCAGCCAGGTACTCAGCATCGAGACCTGAGTCGAATACCATTGCTGCTTTGCAGAATCAGGGAGAACATGTACCCGAGTGGTGAGCGAAGATTGTGAGTGTGTCATGTTGCTTCTGTACCTACCTCTAAGATATTCAGAACCAGCAGCTCGTCGAGTATTTTTTGACGCAACTGCTCTATGCAATTACGAACGAAGTTGACGTAGCAGGTGGCAACCTCCTTTCCGGAGCTCGAAACTCCCTGCTTGTACTGCAGGAAGGAGAACCTCGTTACTCACGTTCATGAAAAATGTGATAGAGCAATTTGGAGGGAGCAGCGTGGCGGGCGCACATCTCTGCGTACCGTCATTGAGAGAATGGGTGCAAGGAACGTGCCCTCGTCATAGCGGGAGAGTTTGGCCAGCGTCGTTTCCAGGATGGAGCAGAGCTGCCCGTTCCGGATCAGGATCAGTTTTGCGGAACGTTTGTGAACGCAGCAATTTTACCTTGGAAATTAGTCCATTCTGCATCTCGGTTAGGACACGGTCACCAAGTCCATCGATTTTGCTGTGGTACTGGTTCTACGGGAGCAGGATTTTGAATTAATGAGGAGATTTACCCGAGTGGATCATGTATTGTCAGCCCTTAGCGAGGAGTTCTCGTGGTCGGGATTGGCTGATCGGAGGGGAATAGGGGTTCTTACCGTGTCAACACCGGCAAAGGTACACAACTTGAGCGACTGGTTTCGAGCTTCCAGCACAACATTAACCATGACACACATCTCGGAAGGGACGATATAGTCAGTTGCATTTCCAAATCGTGTCCCTTTCTTTTCAAAAGTCTGAAAAGCGTGCAAAGTGCGACTGAGAAGGAGATCCAGCAGGTCGCACGCCATCAGCTTCAATCGTTGCTCCAAATGGGTTGCGAACACATCATCAGGCCAATGCAGGGCCTGAATGAATGTTTGCAGGGCATCCAGTTTCCAGAAAAGTTCTTCTGTCGTAACACAACCAGAGCTTCTATGCAAGGAGTAGAGTCAAATTAGATTTGCCCTTTTTATGTGCACAGCCTGTGCCCACGCGTTGGATCCCGTGTGCCTCTTCCTACCTTTTGACTTCCCACTTCTCCCGCTCGAATCCCCTGTGCAACGACTGAGCGATCGATGATTCCATAAGATCAATGTACCGAACGACTTGGGGAGCAAACGTGTCTCTCAGGTGGGTGTGGAATCGACCACCGCACATATTCTCTGAGCGGGCACAACACGTGAGAGATGATGCATGTGCATCGGTGCTCAGTGGCTCCTACCGTCTAATCTGAGATAGTTGTTGAGGACTTGGAAGAGTGGAAAGGATTCCCATGTGTCTGCTGGCTGCTGACTCAGAATCGAATTCATGTCCACAGAAAAGAGAGACCAGAATATCTCACAGTGCTCCACCAGTAGATCCGAAAACCAGGCAAACGCCTATGACAAATCCATGAGTAAGTAAACGGCTTTTCGCTCACACTGCTCTTACTCAGCGCTAAGATGCATAGCAACAGACAAGATGCAGACATCTACTCACATGATCCTTTCAGGCGGAACGGGGATACGCAAACGACACGTTAGGCGAAGCGGCAGGATTACGGGGCACACAAAGGATTAGGAAAGATGACACGAGGGAGACGTGAAAGCGATGTGTCGGCCTAGGTAATGAACTTACCCCAGCCGCCCTCTTTGCAACACAGACAGACAAGTGACAGGAGCGCCGGGCAGCAATGACATGTTATTAACGCCCCGACCGATCAAACATAGGGACAGGACATGCCGACAATGCGAAGCGACGTGAGCGACAACACTCACCTCGGAATAGTAGTCGTTGTTCTCCTGAACAAGGTCCACACAAAGTTCGGCTAGTTTGACCAGCTCTCCAAGTTTGGCAGTTGGTAACATTTCCCCGTCCTCCACCACCTCTGAAACGTCAGCATGAGGATCGAATGACGGGAAAACGCCCTCCTCACCCTCGATCCTCACTGTCTCGGATACTTTGGTGTAATTTACGAGAGCAGCGTTTTCCAGGCATTTCTTGATGACGGCCCTCACGTCTCCGGGAGCAGCTGGAGTCAGCACGTCCTTCATCAAGACGCGATCCAGGAGTGTGAGGGTGGCTTTGAGAAAGCCCTCAGGTCTCCCGAAGGGGAAAGCGTACCTACAACATGATTGAGTACAAGACAAGCAATGATTGCGAGTTGAAAGCGAATGCACGAATGTCTCTGGCACGAATGCCAGAATCGATCAGGTCGTCTGGAGCAGCGGCCCTCACCTGAAGTTGGTGATTTGGTACTCCAGGAGGTTTTTAAGTCGCTCTTTGATCACAGCATAGAGATCCTTCTCCTCCACAGTAACGGTGCCGATGCCATCAGGTCTGATATCAAATGCCACCTGTCCCAGGGGTGCAGCCGACGAGCTGTGTCAAAAAGTAACGATTCGCAATCGTAATCCGACACTGACGTAAGGAACAAGTGCGTGCACAAACCTGTGCCCATGAACTCGGGAGGAGCAGAAGGCAAAGCTGTAGTGAATCAGCGTCGGATCGATCACTGTGCCCGCCTCAGCGTAGTCCAGCAAGTCGCTGATATAGCAGAGATGCCGAAAGCAGCTCCTGACGCCATATCTGGCACAATACTCGTCCAGCACAAATATTTGACCAGGACTGAACCAGCCGTGTGAGCAGTACATGTCCCTGACGCGGTAGGTCAGGGTACAGGACTGCAGCAGTCGCAGCATGTCGTGGTGGTTGAAGTTGCACGGGTCCGCCGTGATGAACTCGTCCATCCCGTGCTTCCGGGCCCGGTCCGCGTCCCCCTGAATCCGAGTTATTGTCGAGTTTCCGGCGCCCACCGTCAAAGGCGTCGGCTTGTGGGACTGACCGGTCGCCCGGTAAAGGGCCATGACCCAGAGGTGACACTCGTTCTCATCCTCGCACGCGAATATCACGCTGTCGCCTTCTTTCACTGCGTTGAAAAAGAATCGTCCTTCTTCCAGTTCGGGCAGCGGCTCGATGTAGTCCACGGTGAACTGGTCCAACTGCAGCAGTTCTGTCGGCTCCGTCTTTTTCTCCCGGTAAGAACACATCGCGAAAGTGTATTGGGACACTTGGACCAGGACGAAGTACCGTTTCTTCCATTTCTTCCAGACCTGCTTTCCCTGAGCGTAGAGGTAGCCGCAGTGCTTCATATTGAGGGGTTTGTCCATGCGGACGACGATCTTTATCGTTAGTTCCTGATCAGGGGCGCTTTTGGGAGTAATCATCTTGTACCACTCGGCTCCTTTGGAGCTGAGGGGGCTCGGACGGATGATCACTTTTCCCAGCTCTTTGTCTTCCAGACTTAGGATTGAAGGCAACATCGATTCTGCATAGAGTTTCACCTTAACTACAGGCAAAGGGTGAGTCGTAGTGAAGTCGCCCTGCGTCTCCCACCTTCGCACCCACGCATTCGTCAGCGGAAAAAAAAAACGACGGCTCAGTGTGACTTTGCCTCTGGCAGTTACAATTGACTTACAAGGGTTTCGATGCGTGAGCGTGATCGGTTTGAAGTTTGTCACTACCCTCCACTTCCATTGTGCAGTAAACAACTCGATTCGGCTGCAGAGACTTGAGTCCGCGAACCTCCAGAACCACGACTTCGATCGTGAACGAGAGAATGAGATCTGACTTGGACAACGTCGTTTCCGACAGGTCTTCAGCCAGTCCTTCTCTGACAAGTGAGGCCTGACTTCTGTAACATTACAGAAGGACTTCAGTGGATAAATTCGGCTAACGCGATCAAGTCAAACAACTCTGATTCAGGAGCCGTTTGAATGATCGTGAGAGGTTTTGATTTACATGATGGAAAATGTGCGAAGAATCAGATGGTAAAAAATAGACCAAAGTGGAAACTGGAGAGCAAAAATCAATCGCCGCGGACTCAGTGACGTCAGGAAGATCATCGCTGCTGAACGAAAGGGATGCTCACTGTAACGGAAGCCGCGACATTTGGATGGGAAAGAAAGAAAAAAAGAAAAAAAAAGAGAAAATAAACCAGGCGTGCAAAAAGGTGAGAACGAGTGTGAGAGAGCGTGCATTCCGATTCGGCTGCGTGTACTATGTACTACATGTGCCATGCTGTTCCACGAGACGTAATAGGTGACAGGGACATGAAGACACAAAAGTGGAGCATAGTGCAGGTCAGGTGACACACAAGGAAACCAGGTGCTGGTGCAGAACGGATCACGTGGGAGGGAAAATCCAGTACAGATTCTACCTGCCTCAGGACTGACGATCGACGGCGACTGGTGGACGGTGACAAGAATGGCATAGGAAAAAGAGAAACATTTTAAAATCAAATGAAAGACATTATCAGCATCAGAAGGACTGATAGACTGACAGTGAAATTGTGAGACAGTGCGCGAAAGGCGCGAGCGGCGGCGGCAGCGCCCACTCACTTGTGGTTGTATCGTTTGAGTTTCTGAAAGCCGAGCCGCCCCTCTGCACCTTTGGCTACGGGCAGGCTTTCCAGATTCGCCATCAGTGTGTCGACGCACGACCTCAACTCCTCCAGGTGCATGCATTCCATTTCTTTCAGGACGAATTTTGGCAATAGTTTCCGGTTCTGGAGAGGAAAATGCGCGATGCGTGGGTGAGAGAGTGGGAGGCGGAAAATGCAGATCGTGAAAGCGGGGACGCGTCAAAATCGTTCAGAGGTAATGAAGTGGCGGAGGAAAAAGAGACAAGTCAGAGAGATGTGGCAGTCACCCTTTCCATGTCGTTGCATTTTTGGATCCGTCCGTCAAGTTCCCGTCGAATGGCAGCCGCCTGCTCGTCGATCGAATCCAACTACACGCACACAAAGAGGCAATTTGAGATGGGAGGAAAGCTCCTTTGCCGGAGCAACTGACCTGAAGCGCGCTGTTGATTAAGAGAAATGTAATGATGTGGTTGTTATGAGGAAATTGAATGAGCAGACAGAGCTGAGAGAGTTCGAACTATTCGAAAGATTACTCACTTGAAAAGGAGCTGATGCTCGAACTTTTTGATGCTGAGTACTGCCTGAAACATCTCGTACAGCTGATCTTTGGTGAGAATGGCTTCCGCCGCCAGATTAACCTGCTGTTGCTGCTGATATCGACTGGTGGGCTTTTTCGACTCCTCCTCTCCTCGCAATAGGAACTCGAACTTGGCCATCCATGAATTAAAGATCACTTCTTTTGTACTTCCCTCAGGATCGGGCAGGCTTTTGATTCTCTTTTTGATCTCCAGCCGGAATATCTCTCTCAGATCATGCAGTGATACCGCACCGCCTTTCACCAAAACTTGCAGGCGGTCGCTGTCCAAAAAGACTTGCAGATATGTTTGGATTGCGGCCTGAAACTCCTCATCCGCGGGAAAGGGGAAAGCGTCCCCCTTAACAAAGCCCTGGAAACGTGCGTGTATCTGTTCGAACTGCGCCTTCTGCACCTTTCCGTGCCGCTTCGTTATGTCCGTCGGCTGCTTCGCATTGAACGGATAGGAAATACAGCGTATCACAAAGACATACAATTGAAGGCGAGTCTTTCGCTCTCCTTCTTCGCGCTCCGCACGATCCGTGTCGTCGCGTCGCTCCGATTCCCGGTCACTGCCCAGCGATGGGGACGGACTGACCGGACGCGCGGCGGCGGAAGAAGTGCGGCCAGAGCAGGAGGGTTGCAGTCGTTCACTGTGGACACTCTGGTGACTGGAGTAGACGCCGCTACCCTGTGAGGAGGCGTCAGGAGACGTGGTTCTATTGCTGGTGTTTGAGCCGGAGGCAGAAAACAAGTTGTTGGAGTTGGCTGCGGGGGGAGGCACATGGTCGGCTTTGGACTGGTGGCCGGAGGTGAGGTCGTCGTCGCGACTGGTCTGCCGCTTGTGGACGGGTCGACGGACATCTGGTTCGTCCTCTTCGGAAGAAGAGGGTTCCAGCATCTCTGTCGCTGCTCGCCTCACTCACCGAACGAGCAGCTGCTGGCGGTGACGTGACGCAAACGACAGGTGTGCTTGTGTATGACGTCTGTCAGAGAATGGAATCGGAGCGTTTTCGGTCACGACTGCATGGATCGGCATAAGATGAATTTACAATCGGGCATGAGGATGACAGTGCGGAGAAACCTGAAGCATTCGCTGTCTCGTGTGCGAACTCAGAACCAACTCGCAGTCGTGTTGCGCTGTCAATCGACTCGCCGACTCGCACACCTACTCGCACACTCGTTTCCCTGCTATATAAGAGTACGCACCGCCCTGACGCTGGATGAGGCGAGCGCAGAACGCGACCTGACAGGCGGTAGCATCAGGTTCGGCGAGCTGACGCAGCCCTGCGATCATCTTTTATTATTCCGTTATTTGCGTCCATCCACTATTCAGGACAGCATGTGCTCATTAATGCAGCCACTGGCTAAGCACTACCTGTCTTTGCCAGAACCCCCATCCTCGTCCCACTGACTCCTGTTGACCCAGTTTCCGGGCATCCTCATGCAAACGCCCTTCCATCCTTCAATCTCTTTAATAAGTTATCCTGATTTCAGATTCACCTGATCTTCGCTCTGTTCGAAGGCCAGCGACACGTGGGGCAAATGTGATTGTCTCGCAAGAGCCAGGACAGGATACAGGATTCATGATACGAATGTCCACATGGAAGACCACAAAGGATTTGGTTCTGTCTGTAGGTTTCCAGACAAATGGCGCACTCACTGGATGAGATGCTACCCACAGGAGCTGCACTTTCGGGACCGACGTCTCTCTGAGAGGACTCGTGTACTTGGGCAGGCGCTGCTGCCTTTGATCGGCTCCCTGCACTCACATTCCTCTTCCGAAGCGACTTTGTGGGCGAATATTTAACGGGAATCGATGACTGGAAGGACTGGCAGGAGCCACGTGGCTGACTAGACTTAGATGTGGGACTTGATGCTCCCAGTTCCGACTCAGAGACTGAGGATGAGCGGTGATCGGCCGATTCCTCATTATTGCTTCCGGATTCAGGGTGAATTGCCTCCGTGTGGAGCCATACAGGCAGCGAATTGATGTATTCATTGGATATGAGGTCGTCCTGGAGCCAGAGGTTCGGAAATGCCAATCGTTCGATTAGCTGCTCCATCCCATCTTCCAAATTGGACTGAATCAGCGTGGCCGTCGGCGGCATGCTCATCCCGATCGGTCGAAAGAGAATATAGCTTAAGATTGTGGACTCCAGTGGCGACCATTCGCGGAAAAGATGATCGTCATCGAACACGCCGGGGCGGGAGAAGAATTTCTGCCTGACGGCGACAACGGCGATGCAGGAGACAACATAAGCCGCGAAAATGACAGGTAGGCGATGGTAATAGATGGCTGCATCATGACGGACGATCGCAGCAAAGTGCGTGCAGGCGATCGATTGCATCCAGCAGAGACAGGCATTCAGGACCGGTCTGACGGACGGTAGTCCACAGATTGTTAGGATCGACAGCCAGACGAAAAAGAGGAAACAGTTCGTTTTCACAGCTTGGATGAGCCAGTAAACGACATACTTCCAGGCTTTGGAGCAGCGTATCCAAAACAGATCCATGGACACGACAACGTTGACCAGGATTAGGCTCAATACAAAAAGATCGTTCATCTCCGGATTGAAGGACTTCATCAGAAGTTCCATGCTCCTGAAATTGAATGTCTCACCAGCTTGTTTTCCAAATAAGTACACTGAGTCATTAGACAGGGAAATGGCACAGACGGGGAAATCAAAATTGATGCCACGAATCTGTATGCGATCATGTTTCCCGTTCACGCGATACATTCCGAACACCGCTCGACCATTGAACTTGATCGCCAGCGCTGATAGCAGGAGCGGCGGTGTCTCCAGGCGTGAAATCAGAACCACACTCGTCCGCATAATGTGATCGTCGGAGTGTCGGATCTGAAGCCAATTGCGCGTCAGCCCTGAGACGGAATCGATCACTTTGACCCGAGAAGCCAGTTCATCTCTGATCCAGCGGAAAATAGACGAGCTTGAAAAGGAGGACCGGATCATATATTGCTTGAGAACGACGTCTCCTTTCGAAGTGTCGTGCTCTTTCGACGCAGGGTAAGAGAATGGAAAGATAAGAGTCAGCACACGCAATCAGGCGATGAGCAGGAAGAGGTGCCCCTCATCCTCTACTCACTGGGAACAGCCAGAAGTAAACGAGCTGATGTCCAATTCCTGGACTCACAAAACCCGGGATCCAGCGAACAATCGAAACGAGCAGCTCGTAACCCGAATTTGGACGTCTGTCGGACAACCTCCTTCCACTC
>Ga0068628_1000711_pt1 | contig 12636 bp, 7 predicted proteins | sample InSIn2gowninarea_FD_77431 | JGI IMG/M metagenome (GOLD analysis project Ga0068628, IMG submission 77431) | Clean room microbial communities from NASA Spacecraft Assembly Facility at Jet Propulsion Laboratory, Pasadena, California, USA -... ... | reverse complement strand
GCCATCATTCGAAGACTCGGCACTTCTAAGTGGGATCGTCCACCGTCTCTCCAGACAACAATCGATTAGGTGAGGTGCGAAAATCAATCGAGTTGAACGTCGTGGAAACTCGTTGTTTGTTGTCAACATTTGAGTTTGATTTTTTCTAGTTCGGATCCTAAATTGAAAAGATGATCCAAGCTTTGAGTAGTCATTCTCTGCCATTTATACCACCAGTTTGACTGCAAAAGAGGATTTGACGGGGCTCCTGTGCCTATGTCCAAGATGGTTTCACCATTGTCAATTTCAAGGTTCGAGGAGCGGTGGAAATTATCAGATGTAATGAAGTCTTATCATATTGGACACTTGTCAACAACGAGGGGCATTCAAGAAAAATAGAGGTCAAGAAGTCAAAAATAGATTATTCTTGCACAGGAATCAAGGAAGTTGGAGAAATGAGAATGGCGGAGCTGCAAACTTGATGATATAGTATAATTTTCCTCATAAACCATCATTAGTTGTGTTTTGTACTTCTTTTTGATTTTCAACATAAATATTTCAGCAAGGTTGTGATTGCATCATCGCAGAAGAATTAAAAAAATGGAACCTGCGATTCAAATTTAACGATCTGTCCTCTATATTTTCAAACATTAAATATTGTGCAGTCATCACAGTGCATGAACCTGGAAAGTGCGAAGCAAGTCTTACAAGAGGCTATCATCCTATCCATTTGTCAAGTTTCTCCAATTCTTAATAGGGAAACGAAAGCCCTAGAGAGCTTTTCTTTTGTATGGGAATGATCTGAGTATGCTCAATCTATGCGTTCAGGGCAAGATCTGATTCACTCTGGAAATAATCATGCTCCCTGCGACAAGTTCGAGGTGGTTTTTAGGCAGTGGAGCTTTGGACAGCCTACGGGGCAGTTCTTCCTGTGGAGAATTTGTTGGGCAGAAAAATAAATTAATGTGAAGAGTTCATGTTTTATTTAGTTTCTTTGAATCATGTTTAAATATTATTGAGCCTTATTGAGCCTAGCTAACTCAATGTAGGCAAAGTTAGTTTGTTAGAATTTGCAACTCTAACGAATGACAAGTTAAGCATGGAGTTCCAAGAAGTTATTTGAACAGACAAGGATGCCTAAGATGTGAACAATGAATAGATGAGGTAAAGCAGCAGCAACAATGGTTATGGTGGACAACAAGATAAATGTTTGTTTGAGATGTTTGTTTGAGTTAGTGTGGTTTGTGGAATAGACTCCCTAGCATGTTATAAGCAAGTCCAGTTTTTGTAATAGTCATTGTATGTACCCAGAAACTCCAAAATGTGGAATCAAATGTAAGATTTTTTTTTAAAGGCATCTGAAAGTTTGTGGTGATCTTAAAACCACTTTGTAATGGTTTATGGTCAGCCTGAAACCATTTTTTGTCACTGGAAAGTGAGGGTTGGTGGTGAGCCAGAAACCATCTATAGTCTTTGTGGCTGAAGTGCTTTTGTGACCAGCTTGCCTTTGTGGTAGAATCGCCTCTGTGGCTTGAGGTGCCTTTGTGGCCGCGTGTACATGAGAGATTTGTGTTCAATTAAGCAAGTGGACTGTAGAAAACCTGGCTCGGACTCAGATGATTTTTTAATTTTCTGAGTAGAAGGGGATTGGCGCACTTTTTTCACTGACAGTCGTGCCAGGAAGTGCAACTGGCGCGTCTGTTAGGCTATTAATTGCGTTGGTGCGGAATTTTACAGAAAAATCGTGCCAAGAATTTCCTATTTAATATGGGCGCGGGTTTTTCGCTCGGGATCGCGCCAATTCACCTTCAAGGGGATTCGCGGGAATCCTTATCTTCGTTTGGCGATTTGGGGGGGGAGGCAGAGTGTGTTTTGGAGGTTCTGTACATGCAATTCACCTGATGGTGGTGGATTTGACTATCATGACAAGTAGTCATTAAGGGGGGGAGTTAGAAATAATTAATTCTTACTTGTCAATGGTTGTAACTCTCCATTTGAGGAGTTTGTTCCTACATAATAGGAATTTAGTTTCTCCTAGTTTAGTGTGTGGTTGAGAGAATCTCTCAACCACACTACTGTACGTCTAAGATAGAATTCCTATCTTGAGAATATTCATTGTATAAATATGTGTGTAATTTCCTGATTCAAGAATAAAAGAATATATTTTTGAGTGTTTGCAATTTTATCTTTTAATAGTGCAACATCACGTTTTAGCTGAGTTTTTATAGGATAGATAGCTCAAAAATATTGGTTGCCTTGAAAAAAACATATATGGTACTTGCAATTTGCAAATTTGTTAGATTTATAATAATTACTAAATAAAACCTAAATCCTTATGAACTAAAATTAAAATTAAAATAATTTCAAAAGAAAGATTGCAATATACATTTTATTTTTTTCAAACACCAAACTAATTCACAGTGAACACATTACCATATTATACCCTGTCACGACAGGCAGCGATAATAAGAATTAAGGTGTAAATATTAAAATTTATGATTTATTTATTTATATTAATATATTCGTTATAATTTATTAAAAAACAAATTAAAGATGTGGTTATCTTAATCATTTACATTAATAAATACGAGTGAATATGATTTAATCATCTCCGGAACAAATGAAATTGATATGCGAATTGTGTCGATGGCAAATCTATCCATTCCCATGCTACATATGATTCACTCCGTTACCTGCATACGTGTGTTTGCTCCTGTGTTCTTTACCATTTATCCTGTTACCCTGTCACGACTATAAGTTGTTTTTGTTACCATGGCCAATGTTGGCATCGTTATTTGAAGAATATGTACGCTAATATGTACACTGACATGTCTGGTTTATTTCAGAATAGGCTCTTCAATTTAAAGATTTGAGAATATTTTTAAGTAATATACATCAGTTTCCTATCTCCACTCCTACTTTTTATTTACAAATGACATAATCGTTATTAACTTTTTAACAGAGTAGAGAGGGTGGGCTTATGAAACGTCTTCCCTCCCACCATTTTCCTCTGCAAGTTGTGGTTAGCTCTTGTAGTGGAATTAAATAAATAAAAATGAAAGCGTTTTCCCATGTAGAATTATAGTCAGAGCAATGATGGTGTAAATAGAACTAAAAGAGTTTTATGATTCACATTCTGAATTGGAGATAATTCAGTTATTGTTGAAGTTATTTAATTTCAAAATGAAAGGTAACAATCCTCTAAAACTTGCTTCTGAAATTAAAGCCATCAATCATAAAATTGAATCTACTAGAGTTAAAGTTGATATGCAACTCACTGCCTTTATAAAAGCTCTTTATTCACACTACTTGGAATCTCTCCAAGCTAGTGAGCATTTAAAAGGTTTAAATCTTGATAAATTAGTAGGGAAAATTGCAGAAAGAGATAGGGCTTTTGGCAAGAAAGAAACATCATATAATTCTAATACTGAAACCCTATGTCTTTCTCAAAAAGACCAAAAACCTCAAGAAGAATCTGAAAGAAATACTAAAGAAGAATTATAGAGGAAAGTGGGGCAGAAATATTCAGGGAGATAAACAGCAGAATGATAAATAAATAATTTTTTCTGATAAAATAGCTGTAAAATGTTTTAGATGTGGTAAAACTGGACATACAGCTGCAAATTGTAGAATTCCCTCGAAGAAAATTAATGAAAGAAGATAACATATTCTTGAAAAGAAAGATCATCTAATTCCAGAAAAAGGGCAGTGTTATGAGAAGGCACATTATGTTGTTGCTCATTGTAATTTTCATATGGAAGATATATTTAGTACCTCTTTTTCTTGATGGCATGACAATTGGATTTTATACGTAGGTGCCACTTGTCATATGACCTTTAGAAGAGATTTGTTTGAACAATTAAGTGATAATATTGATGGAGTAGTGTATTTTGTTGATAATTCTCAAATCAAACCATCGGGGATTGGTTCTATTCATTTAAAAATTCCTAGACTTTCTGATTATACTTTTGAATGGTGTTCTTTACATTTGTGAGTTCCAAATAAATTTATTATCTCTTGTATAAATAAGACAACAGGGACATTACATCCACATATTTGATGGTAAAGTGGAAATTCGAAGAGTAGCCGACAATAAAATTGTAATGATTGGTGTAGAAGAAAATAAATTGTTGAAATTGAAAGGTGTGTAGTTTGTTACATTGAACACAAATGATTTGGTTCATTAAAAAGATACTTTGTCATCTTATTTATTGTGGCATGCATGCTTTGATCATATTAGTTAAGAATGTATTAGAATTATGAGACAGCAAGGAATTAAAGGACTTCCAACAGTTCCCAGAAAATTGACCCCATGTAATGCTTGTATATTGGGCAAGCATCACAAATAATCTTTTCATAATTTTACTTCTGGAGCTACAAGAAACTTAAGTCTCATACACTCTGATTTGTGTGGACCTATGTCTGTACCAACTACGAATGGCAATAAATACATACTGACTTATATTGATGATTATTCGAGGATGTGCTGGGTTTATCTACTTAGGGAAAAATCACAAGCTTATGATGTGTTTAAAAAATTTCATCTCTTGATTACAAATGAAACTCAATTAAATATTGATACTATAAGAAATGATAATGGAGGAGAATATATTTCACATGTCTTTGAAAAATATTTGCAAGAGAATGGCATCAAACACTAGACCACAATACCATATAATCCACAACAAAACGGTGTTTCAGAACGAATGAACAGAACATTGTTTAATATGGTAAGGTCAATGATGTTTTTTAAGAATGTAAAATTGATGTTTTGGGGAGAGCATCACTTTGTGTAGCATACATTAGAAATCGGTGCCCATTCTCTGTCATTAACAACAAAACTCCATATGAAATGTGATATAATCGTCTTCCTGTTGTTAACCATTTCAGAGTTTTTTGTTCTCAATGTTATGCTTTGATTTCTAAAAAACAGAGGACTAAGTTGAGTGAACGGAGCATAAAATGTATTTTTTTAGGGTATTCTATGACTTCTAAGACATACTGATTATATGACGAAGAGAACAAGAAATTATTTTGTCAAGAGATGTAATTTTCCTTGAATCTGATAAAGACTCCCTCACTGTTCATAAACAACTAAATCAAATAGAAAGGTTTGTGCCTCAAGGGTTTTATTATGGATCAGATAATATACTTCCACATCCTGAAGGGGGGGATACCTATATTAGATCAGTCTATGGAGTTTCCTTCTCTCGATGATGATAATTCTGATAGCGATGAGAAATTGGTTGATGCAAGTGTTTCTACAGACATGACAGGGACAGAAATGGCAAGAACTAAGACAAATGAAGAAGATGAGCAACTTCCTACACAACTTTTGCGAAGATCATCTCGTATTTGAACATTTCTGAAGAAATATGATGAGTTTAAGACTGGAAGTTCCTTAGATGACTATTCTGATTGTGAATTTAACTTTTCTATGGATTGTGAGCCTACTTGTTTTGAAGAAGCTACTAGTTATGATCAGTGGAAAGATGCAATGAAAAAGGAATATGATGCTCTCATAAAATATGGCACATGGAGGCTGGTGGATCGTCTTGTTGGCATCCAACTAATTGGTTGCAAATGGATTTATAAAACTAAGTATAAATATGATGGTTCACTAGACAAACACAAGGAAAGACTTGTAGTGAATGGATATGCACAGAAAGAGGGTATTGACAATACAAAGACATTTGTTCCTACAACTAAATGGGCCACTATTAGATCTTTGTTTTCTATTGTAGCTCATCAAGAATGGAAAAATCATCATATGGATGTCAACACTATTTTTTTAAATGGAGATTTAAAAGAAGATGTTTACATGTTTCAACCAGAAGGTTTTTCCGTTAATGGGAAAGAACAAAAGGTTTCCAAACTAATGAATTCTGTGTATGGCTTGAAACAAGCACCATGAGCATGGTATAAGAAACTAACTAAACATCTTCTAAAGTTAAATTATAAACATTTTGACCTAGATGATGCAACTCTTTTCATTAAGAAAGTTAGAAGATCAGTTGTATATCTAGTTGTATATGTTGATGATTTGATTATCACAGAAAACAATGACGAATATATATCATCTATTAAGAAGGAATTGAAAAGGGATTTTGATGTGACAAATTTAGGTTTACTTCATTATTATCTTGGAACTGAAGTTGATAAAAAACCACAACATATTTTCATATTTCAGAAGAAGTATGTTGGTAAGTTATTGAACATATATAGTAAGATGGATTGTAATCTTGTTGCTACACCAATGGAGTAGAATTTGAAACTTACTTCGGAAGAAGGAAAATCATTTGAAGATCTAACAATGTATAGGCAACTTGTTCGAAGTTTGATTTATTTATCAATTACTCGTCCTGATATAACATTTGTTGTAGGAATACTTTCCAGATTTATGCATCATCTTTGTGAGGGGTATTGGGTAGCAGCAAAAAGAGTACCGAAATATTTAAATGGAACCAAAACTTATGGCATCAAATATACCAAAGTTTTAGACGTTCCATCTTGTTGGTTATTCAGATTCAGATTTTGATGGAGATAAAGAGAATGGAGTTTCTACTTCTGGCTATTTGATGAATCTTGGATCAATGACCATCAGTGGGAGATCACACAAGCAATTTGTTCCTGTTGATTCTATCACCGAAGCCGAATATGTTGCAGCAGTTCAAGCCACTAAGGAAGTCATTTGGCTTCAGAAAATACTTGAAGATTTGTAGGAGAAACAAAAAGCTTCAACCCCTTTATTTGTTGACAACTCTTTTGCAATTCAATTGGCCAAGAATCCAAAGCTTCATGATTGAACCAAACATATCAACACCAAGTATCATTTGATTTGACATCATGTAGAGGCCAAAACAATTCATCTGACACATTCTCCAACATCAGAACAAATTGCAGATATCTGTATGAAAGCATTGGGGCGTGAAAAGTTTGTTAAATTTAGATCTTTACTTGGTATGTCAGATGTCCCTTCAAATTAAGGGGGCAAATGTTGTAATCCTTTAGGACTTTTGTATAGTTAGGGATTTAGTTATAAATTAGGTATTTCTAGTTATCCTTGTTTCAGTAATATTTTCCAAATATAAATGTAACCTTCATTGAATGAATTAATGCATAGATTCCAACATTTGAATCAATGGAATTCTCCAGGCTTCTTATTAGTGGAGAGCAAAATTAGACCATTTATAGTGAACCCTATATCCTCTACCAACAGTGATGAGTTAGTTAACCATGTATAATTTAGATGGATACCAAGACAAATACAATATATCTATTTTATGATGAGTAGATTATGATTTCAATCTATATGATAATTGTAGTCATTATACTTATGATTAATGTGTAGAATTCTGGAAATTTTCGATAAGTATATTTTCAATTTATCTCGTACCTTAAAAATATATTTTTCATTAAATTGAAATGGTTCTTATTTTTAATAAGATTTTATGGTTTTTTTTCCAGTTTTGAAAATGTAGTCTAATGATTAAATAGCTTTGAGCTAGTTTGGTTCGCAGAGATCTCACGTTTTATGGTTCAATTGAATATTTTTAGCGGTCTAAAATATAGGGTCAAAATTTATATTACATTGTAAAATTATTAATAAATTTTAATTCGCCATGGGCTTTTCTATTTCAACCCCGTGGATAAACCCACATTGACTTTTATATATTTTATAAGTATATAGACGCTGGCAATTGAGCCTCGACGAAACATTCTTCTTCTGAGTCACATATCAAAGGTTGCGGGGACCGAGAGCATAAAGCCGTAGGATGAAATATTTTTTGTCGAAAACTAAAAAAATATATTTAATCCACGTCCGAGAGACTGCGGCATGAAAGACAACGCCTCAAAGACATCAAAGTAGTTGGAGTGGGGAGAATAAAATATTTAACATATGGTTTATCTAATATTGTTTGAACATTTAAACATTAAAACATTTAATATATATCTAATAAACAATTAGAAAATATTATAAAAATAAATATTGGATATTAGATATGAAATATTTGAAATTAAATATTAAAAAAGGATAGATAATATAAAACCAATAATAGAACAGATAAAAAGCATTTGAATATTCACACATTTAAATATTTAATATTTAATAACTAATATTTAATAAATATTCAATATTTAATATAAAATGTTTAATAATAAATATTTAAATTTTTAAAAATAAATGTTCAAAATTTATAATTAAATATTTAAATAATAATAAATAATTAAAAATTGATGATGATGATGATGGTTAATGTCCATTGAGATCAAATTTTGGTTTATTGGACCTAAAGAAACAAATTATTTAGTTTGATTTAAGATTTTATTCCTATGCTCAAAAAGCTTGGAGAGAAGCCTCCCGAGCTCATTGTAATTTTGAAAACGTAAAACGCTAGGAAGGTCAGTGTTGCAACAAAGATTTTGAAATTGAGATCTAATGTGGTTGTACGCGGGGCACTATAAGAGGAAGTCATTTTCATTCTCGATGTTCGTATTCTCACAGAGATGACAAAACCCTTCCATCCATGGTGTTTTAGGAACTGCCCAATGACCCGTTTCACCATGGAACTCATGAGAGTTCATTCTAATCTTGGATATATTAATTTTCTTCTTTGAGCTAGTTAAAACAGAGAAATACTTTTGATCTTCTAGGGTGGGGTTGATGACCTCCTTATAATATCTTAATTTTCTTTTAGCTGCTAAATCTTTCTCACACCACATTTTTTCTTTGAACTTAGAAGTAACAATATTTTTAATGTTATTAATGTTTTGCAATGCAACATTTTTGTCGATCTCCCAATGGTTTAACCAGGCCCTGGTGTCTTTATACCAACTTCGTTTGAGCCTTAGGTGGTTTTGGCTAGAATTTAAAGCTAGCTTAGGAAGTCTATGGTCTCCTATGTTATTGAGTTTGTGCTTGTACAATAGAAACCTAGTCATAACTAGGCTCTTGATAGGGGAAAGACCCACTTCTTTAAGGAGAATAGGATAGGGTGTGTTGCTTTTAATTTTGAGGTTATACGTTATAAAACGCTTCTGGATTTGCTCAATCTTTCTCCAGGATTCTCTAGAGATGCTACAACCCCAAACCTCACATCTGTATAAGATAACCGAAGTGACTAAAGTTTCAAAGAGGAACTTCTTTCTATCACACATTACGAGGCTTGCTATTTTACAATTATTTTCAAAACCAAAATAAGCTTTCCATCCCCCATTAATCCTTTTATCAATGCTATAGTTCCAGTTGAGCTTGTGATGAATGTCAATTCCTAGGTAATTGTAGGAAGACACTTCCTCCAAGTTACTATTTTCATACATAAAATTAGTGTAAGTGTCATTCTTGGATTTGATAATCATAACTTTTGTTTTGTCAGTGTTAACAATCATACCCATGGTAGAGCAGAAATCCTTAAGAAGTATAAGTTGCTTATCAAGATCAGATGGGAACCTTGCGAGAAGAACAATAACGTTAGCATAGAGAAGAAGGATGGTGACTGTCCTAGCTAAGGCCATGCCAGCACATCATACTTCCTCTGAACAACCTTCTAGCTTATCAATGTAAATGCCAAATAAAGTATGGAATATTAGATATTAGATATTGAATATTAAATATGAAATATTAAAAATTAAATATTAAAAACCATTTATTAAAAATAATAATAATAATAATATATATTAAAAAAATTATATTAAAACCCTATAAAAATTATTTAAAATTTAACCTTTATAATTACAAATTTAATATGAAATATTGAAAAATAAAATATATACCAAGAAATAAACAATATTAACGATGAAAAAAAATTCAAATTGTTTATTGAAAAATTGCATATAGAACATGAAATGAAATACGTTGAATATTGAAAAAAAAGAATTTTCAAAATTAATATTGCACAATTTCATCTTAAAAATGAAATATGAAACAAGAAACTATATTGAAATGAAATAGGAAAGTTTGAATTAGATGTTGAGAAAATGAATGTTGAAATATTAATTAAATAAAAAATGCGATGTTAAATAGAGAGTGCAAATATTTGAAAGCAGACCGTGCAACTATTTAGCTACGGTTTAGGGAAAGAGGAGAAGATATATATATATATATATATATTTAATTAAAAATACAAAAAATGAAATAAAATGTATTTTAAAGAATTTAAATATTTGAAATATAAAAATATAAAAATTATATATTTTGAAATATAAATATGTTAAAATTATATAAGATTTTATTTGAAGTCTACATTGTAAATGAAAGGGATAAATTAAAAGAAATATGAAGCGTGAGTGAAATGGTGGAAGATGGTGGAAAACTTAAAAGGTGAACATGGGAAGATAAATAAATTGGCAGGGGAAAGGTCGCTGGCAACAGTGAGCCATGAGTGTAAGCTCTTTGTGGTCGTGTTGTCCGTTTCGACAGGTTGTGTCGGTATTTTTGGTGGCGGGATGAAGGGAAGGAATTGCAAAGGGTGCCGACAACAGTGCATAGTGCTATACTGGGGTGTTGTGGCTATGCGATTACATATTTTCTGATGGTTTTCGATAGGGCAAAAAAAAATTGCATAAAAAAAATAAAAAATCACTTGTGATATTTGAAATAATAAAAAATGCATCTTTGAAAATTCAATTCGACATTATGTAAATCAGTCTATCAAGATGTGTTTTCTCTATATATTAAGGTGTGCGGATGCTATTTTTTTTTTGCTAAAGGAATATTACATGGAAAAAGGCAGAGAAGTAAAATCCAGAAAAAATTAACAATGAAACTAAGCTAAATGAATGGGTAGATAAAGTATTTCATATCAAACAAAATTATGGTAAATTAACAATGAAACTAACCTAAATTAATGGATAGATAAAGTATTTCATATTTAAAAAAATTGGAAATATGTAGAGATTGAAAAATAGATGGAAGAAGAGAAATCAATGACAGAAATTTGAAGATGCTAAAAAAATAATTATAAAAAAAAAAAATACATATAGGAAGTATGAAAGAAACATTTAAAAAAATTCAGTGTTGGAGGGAATTTAAAAACAATTAAAAATAAAATGAAACCAATTAAATTTAAAAACAATTAGTATAAGAATAAATTTTTTTGAAGATGCTAAAAAAACTTTAGAAAAAATTTATATATAGGAAGTATGAAAGGAACATTTAAAAAAAATTAGTGTTGTAGGGAATTTAAAAATAATTAAAAATAGAATGAAACCAATTAAATTTAAAAACAATTAGCTGACAAAAGAATAAAAAAATCTAGAAAGATGAAACAAAAAATTGACAGTTCGATGGAAGACGTAAAAAACAATCTGAGTTAAAATAAGAACAAACAATTGCCTTCAAAATTTTGAAATGATTAAAAACACATCTTTGTAAACATAAACCTTTGTTACATGTGTTTTATGTTGTTTTCCTAAGCTTGCAAGTATGTGGTTTCTAATGGTCTGTTAGAGTTGTAAAAGGAAAACTCTTTCTCTGTTCTTTCTTTTTATTGTTTATTCATCTGATTCGTGTCAAGGGAATGTTACGTTACAACCCTAGCCAAGCCAAGCAGATTGACAACTAGTGCCGAATCCCTTTTTTCTCTTGAAATAAAACATAAAACAAATTATCGACCAAAGGTGGCCGGTAGGTGTTATATGGCCGAGAATAAAACTTAGGATTCAGAGAAAAAAATGATGGGAGGGAATGGAACTCGCTGATGTAAGAGACGATATAAACAAAAAGTGAGAAAAAGTATGCCAGTAGGTATACGAAATGTTATATGAAGTCAAACAAACGAATATATATACATAAATATGTTAAATGGGCACGATAAACCATCACAATGTCTAGGGTTAGAGTTGTGAAGTCAAAACCCTTCATGTTCACAGTTTTAACATAAACAGTCATAATTGAAGTTCGGAAGTGGAATCCCTTTCTCTAAACAATTTTTAAACAAACACTCGTAGTTCTAAAAAAAACAACATAGCGGGAATATAATTTCTTTCTAGAGACCCAGAAAGGAATGGGGGCAAGCCCTTTTGCACCTGAACGTATGTGTGGCCGTGCTTGGTAGTAGGTGTCGGTATAGGTCATGTGGAAAAGAATGCCCCTTCAAACCTTGGAATGCCAAACCCTAGAGTGTACGAGACATTACAAAACAGAGATTTACAACAATATTGGCGTTATTGTGTTTGCGCACAACATTGGGAAGGAGGAGTTCCAGATGCTCCTTCGTAGGTATGCGTGGTGAAAGTGAGCCTCACCGCACCATTGAGGGGAAGATTTGTTGACCATCTGAACTCATTTTTTTTGCAATGTGAAACTCTAGCGATAGGGGTGGTGAATCAAAGTTGCGCGAATCTCAGATGATCATTAATCGAAGTGGTGCAATGTGTTGCTAAGTGGCAGTAGGTGGGTGTGTGCAGAAGTGTCAAAGTGATGGTGGGCCTGTCTAGAAGCGTCAAAGTGATGGGTGGGTGTGTCCAGAAGCGTGGAAGTTAGGGTAGACTGCAAATAAGAACGGTTGATGAAATTGGTGCAAAGTGGTGCCATCTGTCCGAAGGTAGTTGTGTTTAGAGAAAGGGATTCCACTTCCGAACTTCAATTATGACTGTTTATGTTAAAACTGTGAACATGAAGGGTTTTGACTTCACAACTCTAACCCTAGACATTGT
>Ga0068628_1000710_pt1 | contig 12636 bp, 13 predicted proteins | sample InSIn2gowninarea_FD_77431 | JGI IMG/M metagenome (GOLD analysis project Ga0068628, IMG submission 77431) | Clean room microbial communities from NASA Spacecraft Assembly Facility at Jet Propulsion Laboratory, Pasadena, California, USA -... ... | reverse complement strand
TCGAGTGAATGGGTGTTTTTCCTTATCCAGACATAGGCTTGTCATCCCCTTGCTCTTGGACTACCTTTCTTGGGATTTTTGAGGCCACTGTAATTCCTATAGGAAACTCCTATAGGTTTACAGGGAATCCTATAGGATTATAAGGAATCCTCTAGAAAACACAGAGCTTGTGTAAGATGAGATTGAGGGGTTCATAAGTGGAAGAATAGGTGAAAAATGAAAGATATGAGATGGGTGGATTGAAACATGGCTCTTGTAGGTCCTGCTTGTCCCTCTCATGTTTTACTTATCCTCCTCTTGCTGATCTGCAAAACAAAATTTCCAATTTTTTGTATCTTTTTTTCTTTTTCTTTTGTAAGACAACTAGTCTGTCTCCAAGGAGGTTTTCACCCATAGATAATTTTTTTTTAAACACCCTTGGGTCACCTCAAGAGGTTTTCAACCCAACAGTGGGATTCAAGTGCCTCATGGAGGTTTTCACCTGAGTCTCTTATTTGTTTATATATATATATATAACTATTTTATTTATATTTATTTTATTTTATTTTATTTTTTCAGGGACTTGGTGGGGTGGAATTTAAGACTTTCTCCACTACCATACTATCTTGCTGATGATATTGATGAATTCTTGCTTTGAGAAGGGCTTCTTGTATATATTTAATCTATACCCATTGAAAAGTAAAGGGATAGCCTCTACCTCAATGGTTCTTACCTGTACAACACCATTATCATGACATTTTTCTATGACATAAGGCCCTAACCATCTAGCCCCTAACTTACCTTTGCAATCCTTGTACTGGGAATCATACAACAAAGCCCAATCACCTTCTTGAAACTATTTGTCCCTTATATTTTTGTCATGCCAAATTTTCCTTTGAACTTGTTTCACTTCTGTGTGTAGAAGGGCTTGCATCCTAAATTCATCTAACCCATTCAGCTGGAGCAATATTTCTTGTTGTGCCCTAGTGAGATCTAGATCCAGTTGTGCTTCCATTCTTAAGGTTTTATATTCAAATTCAATGAACAACAGGGTTTTATTCCCATAGACTAGCTCATAAGGAGTGAACCCAGTGGTGGTTTTCCAGGTGGTATTGTAGGCCCAAGTGGCCTCAACTAATCTATCTGCCCAATCCTTTCCACTACTGATAATGACTTTGGTCAGAATGCCTTCCAATGCTCTGTTGGTTACCTCCACTTGCCCATTAGATTATGGGTGGTAAGGAATGGATGTTCTGTTCTTCATCTTGTGTTGGCTTAACAAATTTTCAATCATGTGAGATGTAAATTTATTGCCTTGATCAATGACCAACTCTCTAGGGTAACCAAACTTATAAAACATATTTTCCCTTAAGAATTCAACCACCTTTTCTTCTGTTGCTACTTTGATGGCCTTGGCTTCAGCCCACTTGGTTAAATAGTCAGTGCACACAATGATATAATTCTTCTGTCTGGATGGAGGGTCAATGGGCCCAATGAAATCCATGCCCCACTTTTCAAATGGCTCGAATGTCACTTGAGGTTGCAGAGGCATTTCATCCCTTGGGGTAGTTTTACCCATCTTTTGGCACTGATCGCACTGACTGGTACACCTCCTCACATCTTGGTGAAGAGTGGGCCAATAATAACCAACTTGTAGTACCTTGAATGATGTGCTTTTATGTAAAAAGTGACCTCCATAGGGCGCATAATGGTAGGTCATAAGGATGTCAAAGACTTCCTCCTCCCTAACACATCTTCTCAGAATTTGATCTAGGCCTAGCTTAAAGAGATTGCCCCCAATCCAAGTGAATGGGTGCTCTTCCTTACGATCTTGCTCTTTTTATTGGAGGGCAAATTTGGTGGAAAATGTGTAGACACCAAGTAATTTTCTATGTTAATAAACCATGGAGAGAGAACTGAAATGGTGAATAAGTGTTCATCTGGTATCTTATCGTCAACCACTCCTTCCTCTCCTGTAGGAAAATTCAATCTGGATAAAAAATATGCAACGACATTCTCCTTTCCAGGTTTATCAATAATAGTTGAATGAAAGTATTGCAATAAAAGTAACCAACTAATAATCGAGGCATTTACATCAGGTTTATTCATCAAGTATTTAATTCCAGCATGGTCAGTATCTACAAATGTTTGGTAACAAGTAATGTAATGCTTAAATTTATTCAATGAATGCACAACAGCCAAGAACTCTTTTTCATTCATTGTGTAGTTCAACTCGACTTTTGATAGATTCTTACTGATGAAGTAAATGGCATAAGGTAGCTTGTCATCTATCTGGTCTAGAGCTACTCTTATGGCTTCCTGAGAGGCATCGACATGTATATGGAAAGGAAGAGCCCAATTCAGGACTCAAAGAATAGGAGCAGTAGTCAACTTTTCCTTTAGGGTGTCCAAGGATTCTTGACAAATTTTTGACCATAACATTCGAAGTCTTTGGCCAATAACCCAAATAAATGAGGAGGTAAATTGCCGAAATATTTTATAAACCTCCTATAGTATCTGGCAAAGCCTAAAAAGCTTCTAACATCCCTCTATTTTTTTGGAGTCGAGACCCTTTTGACGATGACTATCTTATTTGGGTCTACCTATAGTCCTTCCTGGGATATTGAGTGACCTAGAACAATCCCTACAGTCATTAAGAACTCACATTTTTTGGGACTAAGGGATAAGTTCATTTCAATGCATTTTCTCAACACCTTACCCAGGTTAGAGAGAGCCTCCTGGAAATCATAGCCATAGTGTGCAAAGTCATCCATACAAATTTCTACAGCATCATGGACTAGCTCAGCGAAGATACTTAGGACTTCCCTTTGGAAAGTGGCAGGGAAATTGCATAGACCAAAAGGAAGGAACCTATAAGTAAAAGTAACCTAACGAAAGATGAAGGTGGTTTTATCCTGGTCCTCTGGGCTAATCTAGATTTGATTGTACCTGCTGAGCCCATCTAAGAAAGAGAAAAACTTTTTCCCGGCCAAATAATCTAACACTTAATCAATTAAAGGTAGAGGGAAATGGTCCTTCTTCATTGCTTTGTTTATCTCTATGTAATTAACACAAATCCTCAACTTCCCATTTTTCTTTGGGACCAGCACCAAAGCAGACACCCACTCACTATCCGAGATAGGGTAAATGAATCTTGCATCCAAAAACATTTGTAATTCTTCTTTGACTGTATCCTTGAGAGCTGGATTCATTCTCCTTGGGGGTTGTCAGGCCGATTCACAACCTTATTTGATATAAATGTGGTGAGCACACACCGAGGGGTGCAATCCCTCCATCTCTTTGTAATTTCAAGAAAAGACTCCCAAATGCTCCCTTAGCATGTTACATAACTCTTCTTCTAGGTGTACAGAAAGAGAGGGGTTGATTTTCAAAGTTCTTTCAAGGCCGAATTCTATTGTCTTGACACGAGTAGGGCTTGACTGAGGTAAGCATAGGTCAATCTGATGGTTTCTCTTGGTTTCCTTCACTACTTTCCCTAGAGACAAGGTGTTGGGAGTTGGATTTTGGAGGATGTGTTCAATCAAATCATCTTCATCAGGTTGTCCTCCTCCCATGAAAGTTTCTAGCATATAGAGTTAGGCAAAGTAGAATTCATCTTCTTCCTTGTATTCTAGCCATAAAGGTAAATAATTTTCTAAAGATGGCTAAGCAGGAGGATACAAGACCAATTTCTTGGATAGATGCCCATTTTTTGTAGTCATGTTTCTAGCCCTGCAGTTGATGTAGTCATCGATAGTGGCTAACGAAGGCCTCCCAAGTATGAGAGAATAACCATTAAAATTGGCCTTAGGTTGGAGAACTAGGAAGTATGCAAGGTGCTCCTAGGAGTCAATGGAGATCATCACATCCTCAACAATCCCCTCAGGGGTTACTATGGATCGGTGTGAAAGTTGCAAGACTGTCATGGTTTTTCTTAATGAATCCTAGTCATTACATTAATGGCAGCCCAAGATCAATCAAGGTATGTGGGACAATGGTGCCATTGATGTGCACATCTACTACAGGGATTCCAGGGTCTAAATACATTGGGCAAATTACCTGTCCCAACATTAAGTTAGATAGTTGTCCAATGTCACTAATGGTAGGGGTGTCTCTTTTTTGCCTCCCTAGATGTTTGAAACACTTCTCTTTAAGTAGTTTGTTGTAAATAGGTACATCCTTAATGGCTTGGATAAGTGGAATTCTGACACATATATTATTCAATTCACCTAGAAGTTCATTCCCTTTTGGGGTAGGATAGAATGGCTGATTTAACCTTTCAGGAAAGGGTGGTGGATTCACTCTAGGCATACTTTCCTCTCTTTCCCCCTGACTCTTCCTAGGTGGAGATGGAGGTTGGCTGTCTGGGAGAACTCTCCCAGACCTCAGGTTGATTTCCTAAATTTCCACAGCATAAGCAGGGTAGGATGTCTCTCCACTTGTAGACCTAATATGCCTATCTGTTGTTTGGGTTTAGATTTGGTTGGGCAGGCATCTCAGGTTGTTTAGGTGGACCAGGGTGTAAAAGATGTGGTTGAGTAGAAGGTGAAGGCAATAAAGCTAGAGTATTTTTGTATGGGGGCCTCCACTCCTAGGGTGGTGCATTCCACTAAGGCTATGGAGGGGTATATGGCTGATATGGTTGGCTGGTCGGTTGGGAATGGCACTGAGGTGCAAAAGACTAGGGAGAAGGTGTAGACCAGGAGGGATGAGTAGGGGGGGCCCAAGAGGGAACGAATGTGTTTTGGTTAGGGTTATAATATGAATATGATGACCCTAGCATGCCCTACTGGTATGGTCGAGGCCCATGAGGCCTTCTTTGATTTATGTAACAAAGTTGTTCATTCACCCCTTCTGTTCCCTGATACATAACATTTCTTCCACATGGAGAAGAGAACTTGTCTATAGAGTGGTTTTCTTCACAAGCTGAGCATATTTCTATCATGTTTAATGGACATTCATTCCTAGGATGCCTCCTTGTGCATCTAGGGAAGAAGATGGTTAATTCTCTCTCTACTTCCTCTTGCTTCCTTTTGATGTGCCTAGTGTCCATCTGTATGGCAATGGTTTGCCGAATTTTACTCTTAAAATCTTCCAACATGTTCCTAATTCCACATTTTATAGATGTATTGGATGAGGATGAGTTGGCCACTACTTGACTATCCCTACCCTTTTTTCTAGTTGCCCTATAATGGTTTTTAAAGATGGCCCTGATATCTTCATAGGGTAGCTGGTAGATTTCCCCTCCTGACAGCAAGTTTAGGGTATCCAAAACATCTTCCCTTACCCCCTTGAGTAGGACTAGCTTCAGTGACTCATGATCAAGTGTGCACCTAGCCCTTTTGTAGCTAAGATCGAATCTTTCCTCATAATCCTATAAGGACTCATCATGCCCCAAGGTCATTCTAAAAATTTCCTCTTTAGTGTCTTTAGATGTGTAGTAGTCCCTATAATTGTTGTTGAAAGCTCGCTGCATCTAAGCCCAAGTGGTGATGTTATCCCCAGGTAAACCCATGAACCAGTGCATAGTTGCATCCTTGAGAGTGGATGGGAATAATTTCAACTTTTGATCATCAATGGTGTAATCTTAATTTCTACATATGACAGTGCACTCAAACAAGAAAGTATATGTATCTTCTGAGGTCAGGCCATGGAAGTTAGGAAGAGCAGAGGGGCTTATGTTTTTCATCTTTGCATCCCCATTGGTTTCTCTAATGCGAAAATCATCCTCAATTCTTTCTTTATGTCCTTTGCCATTTCTATTTTCAACCATTAGGTTAGTTGGAATGGGTTCTTCTTCTTTTTCTTCCCCTATAGGTTCTTCAAAAAGCTCTGATTATTCGCCTAATGGGTCCTCCAATTCACAACCATTAAAGAAGAGGGAAGGTTGGTTGTTTGAATTAGTGGGGGTATTTGGTAGAAATTTTCTGAAGTTATCCCTATTCCTATGAGGCATGAAATAATTGTTTTAGTTTTCTTTTCAAGATTTAAGACTAATTGCATAATTGAAATGACAAACTGAATTGAAGCTAACTGCTGAATGAACTTAGTTGCAAAATGGAAAGAAAATAAAACCAACTTACAACTACTTTTGAAAAAATGAAGCTAATAGCAGAATGAAAGAGATAAGAAATAAAAGAAAGGAAGCAGAAATCACATCTACGTAGAACCCTCCCTAGCAATGCTACCAAAAATTGATGAGCTCCAGTATTGAACCAAAAATGTTGCAACTCCTAGGGCTACCAACTTTACTTTATCAAACTCGAGGTTCATACAAACTTGTAGGTGACAGTGTTGTGTACACAAATAGATGTGATGGATCCACTCTTTGTCACTGCTGTGCTGGAAATAAACCACTAGGGTTTCTCAAACCAGCCTTCTATTGATTTAGAAGAAGTTTGATTACCAATGGAGAAAGAGGAATTTTTCCCTAATTGAGAGAATTGAAATATTATCTATTGCAGTAATGAAAGACTGAAAGAAATTATTAAACTAAACCACTCATCTAGATATCTGTTAAGAGATCTTGCTTCAGAATAATTATAAACTAACGCATGTGGAAACTTAACTATCCTAAGCATGCAATCTGATCCAATCAAAACACTTTACTACTATGCATATGAATGAACATAACAACCTTTTCATTTTGTCCTTTTTGTGAAAACATGAATGATAATTCTTCTTGATTGTATGGAAGGTGGGTTATGTGTGGAGAGAGATGGATGTGAAGGGTCAGAAGGCTTGAGAAGAAAGCAGGGGTGTTCTTCTATCTTTCTTCATGCATTTTTTACATATCAACCTTAAAACAAGCCACTCTAGGTCATCCCACAAGATGTCTATAGGATGTCCTAATGCACCTATGAGATCCCCTATATACCTAGAGGATCAGGATGAAAGAATAAGGAGTGACTTAAGAAGTGGTATACAGATTAGGGAAGGTGAGTGATGGAAGGAATAAGGTAAGGAAGTGGCTAGGACTTCCTCATAACTCAAACCAAAGTTTCTAGGATGGTTGGATTTTCTCAACAAGCATGGTAAGTTGGTCTTATGAAATGGTAACTTGGTTTATGGACTTGGTTTCTTTTGACGATTATTGATGGATGAGGTTAGGCTAGGGCTACTGACATGAAATCTTCTCGCACTCTTTGAACTCCCGCAATACACACATCAATCACATTTACCCATAAATCATGTCATAACAAGAAAGATCTCCAAAAACATAAGCAAACAAAATTTCATCATTCATTTGCCTATTTCATGCATGGAAATACTTTGCAGCCTATTGTGAAACATCATGAAATATAATACAAAGCTAGAGATAACATAGATAACAACTGCAAACGATCCTTGAAAACTAAAGATGCTAGCCTAATTAGCAGAAAACCCTAAGTAACATAAGAAATCAGAATTCTATCATTTTGGTGTTGAATGGGAGTTTTTCCTTCAAACCATGGTCCCTGAAGGGAGGAGTGAGGAAAGAACCACATGTTATCAACCTTTTTGGTATTCCTTTATCTCTCTATATATACTGCTAAACGATGCACAAATGGAAGCAAACTAATCAAATTCACCAATACTTGCAATGAACCAATTCCAAAATTAATTCAACAAGAAATCTATGCAATAACCTAAGCATACAAGTACATTAAGAGGAACCTCTTCTGCTAGGCTTGGGCCCTAACCCAAGATCTTAAACCCTCCATGTTAACTCAATGATGGATCAAGGAAATTCTCATTTTCATTATCATATCAAAAAATAATGCATAACAACATTTTGCCATAATCCTTCAACTCGGAAGCGCTTAGTTGTCTTGCATAAAAAATCTGAATCCTAATGAGGCTCCAAGACTCCCTATTTATACAACTGAAGTTTCCAACAACTTCCTTAAATCTAGGGAGGATTGGCTCCTAGTCTCAAGATGAACTAGTTCTTTAACTACTCGGTTGCCAATGATCTTCATGACTCGGCTGCTTGCAACTCCAAGCTAGTGTGATTTGATTGGAGGATATTTGAATGGGTGACAATTTAATGAGGAAGATCCATCTCCTATAATCTCTCCTTCTTGCCTCATTCAATTTCCTACACCTTAATTAGCCATAATTGCCATAATTTTCTCCCAAAAACCTGCAATCAATGCACTTTAGACCACTAGACATAACATCTTACATTTACTCATCTCATTTAGCAAAATATAATTAACACATGTAAGGAATTATGAGAAGAGTTGACTTTAGTAAGCTTGGAGATGTATTAAGGTCCATATATTTACCCAATGATGAGCCTCATCAAATACAAAGCTTGTTCTCACAAGAACAATCCCTGCATAAGTATAATCATCTATCAAATCACAAGCTAGCTTAAGCCAAATCCTTAGCCTATTTTGTAGATCTCCAAGCCCCTATTTCCTTGTGTAATTACTAGGATGAATAGCCTATATTTAAAGGGAATTCATGCTTCCAAAATTATGCAATCCAAAAATAGGTCTTTATTTGATTTCATGCATGCTATTTACAACTGAGTAAATCATACAATTGATAGTACACTATCCCTGCACTCTAGTTTCAACTGGGTCTTTCTATGAACTCACATGAATGAATTTCTCCTATGGGAATATTTAGTTAATTGGAGTAACACTTCTGGATGCACCAGTGCACTAATTGACTATTAGTCCTATATTAGTGCCACAAACAGTTAGAACTAATTTAACTCACCATAACTCAGTGAACTAAGTTAATCTAATTACAACTCAATTTGAACTCATACTGGAACCCTAAAAGTTAGGGAGAACACTTATATGACTTACAAAGGACTTACAACTCGAAATTCCAAAGCTAATTAAACTTTGACTAATTATTTACAAGTTTCTACGAGAAAAGAATTACAATTTAACTCTCAATTTAATTCAAGGACAAATTAAATTGGAATTTCAGGATGCCTTTTTTTAACATTTCTTGGTTTTGTTTTCAACACTCCCTCTCAACAAAAAAAAAATTCAAGTCGATCCCGATCCTAAACCTTTGGAATGTTCTACATGCAAAACTTCTCTCTAGTATTATTGCTATAACAACTACATAAACCAAAAAACATCCAACCTAAATTAGTATGATGCATCTGTCATCAAAGTCTCTGACTATTATTGCCTCTGTTGACTGAAAAATCTGCACTTTTGCTGACTCTACCTTTCTACACTATCTTAAAACCTTCTCTAGGCTCTTCAGTATCTGACAGCTCTAGCCTCTGTCATTGTGATATCTGACTACATCAACTGCCACTGGTTCCTCCTGCTATGATATACTTTGGGCTCTAGTAGCAAGGTATGTTCCATGATATAAAACCTCTCAATGGACCCTTCCCAATTTCATCCCTCTTGGGACTATCACTTCACATCGCCCCACCTCACACCTCGAGGTATGGCTACATGTGCTCCCTCTATCCACTTGGCTCAAAATTTTCCCCTAATTGAGGTCTCTACATGAGTGGATGACTCCACTCAGTCTCCTCTCTTCTTCTCCAATTATGGATACTCCAAAATTTTCTGAGACTACTTCTTCTCTGCTTGAGTGGATCTCTCCACTGGGTCTACTCTCAACTTCTCTAGTTGCAGCTTCTCCACAACTTCTTGAAGCTGCTTCTAAGGCTTATTTTGGGGCTACATGTTGAGAGGTAATTTACTCTCCCTCTCAACCACCAAGTCTCTAACCTTTGCCTTGCTCATAAAGGATTTGCATTTATCTTGTACCTCAAGAGCATGCAGGTTCTTGACCCATGCACCGATCTATTTCACCTGTTCCGTGGAAATACGTCTAAGGAAAACCTTTCCCTTACTAAAAATCACATCATAGCCATGGGATTCCAATACCGTGACTAAAACAAGATTCTTCTTTAGTCTTGGAACATACATCACATCTTTGATCCTGAGAGGGGATCCCGATAGCTCTATACATCCCATCATCTCCAAACTCTATGCTCTACTTAAGGTCTTTCTCCTCAAAATCACTAAAGAGAACTTTGTTCCTTGTCATATGGAATGAGGCTCCACTTTTGAGATACTACACACCTCCCATGACAGTGTTGACTATGCATGAAATGAGAGTGAAATCAAGTTCAAATTATGAAGCTAGTGCTTCACCTACTGCAACTATTACAGGCTCCTTCTTACTTGATTTATTTTGTAGGAAATTAGTGGCATAGTGCCCATGCTCATGGTAGTGAAAACACTTGTCTTTCAACAAGTCCATCTTCTTTTTTCCCGCCTCACCTTGGGACTTCTTTCCCTTGACCTTCTTTTCCTTAATCACTAAGGCAAAGTCCTATTTGAATTCCTTGGAAGAGGTCCCATCTCTAGTTGTCCGTCGGAACTCCTCTTGTACAAAATCTGATCACAGTGGTTCCCAATATGGCCATTTCTCCCTCTCATTGACATATTCCTAATAACTATGCCGACTCTTGGGAAGTCCTAGAAGAGCTACGCTAACCATATCATCCTCGGCAATAGTGATTCCAACACTTCCAAGCTCATCTCAAAAATGAGTGAACTTGGTCAAGTAATTTGGAATTGAGTTACCCACCTCCATCTTGATATTTCGAAGCTTATCTTTTAATGCCAACTTCATATGGTCACTATTGTTATGGAAAGTGTCTATTGATTCTTTCCACATATCATATGGGGTCTCCTTCCCATGAAGACTTGAGACAATGTGGTCTCGAACTCCCTCAAGGATTATCCTCCTCACCCTTGCTACACACTTCTTCCATTCAACTAGATCTTTTGCATCCAATGATGGTAGCTTAGGAATGTCTTGATCAATGTATTCCTTCAAGCCATTATCCACCAACACAGCCTCCATCTTGTCCTTCTAGGATATATAATTTGAGCTTCCATCCAAGGCATACTCAAGTTCCAAATCGTAGAATTCCATCTTCTGATCCTAAAGTATGTAATGAAAATTCAAATTTCACCTGCCAGAACTAAAGAACTTCAAAATCTCCCCTACTATACTATAATCAACTTTGATACCATGTAGAATTTTCCTTTAGATTCATAAGCTCATGCAATTCACTAAAGCACATGTTAAGAATCTGCTTCTACTTTCAACCAACGGAAGCCAATAGATTGATGAAAACAATAATCAACAAGAGGAATATAATCAATGGCACATAACACAATATGTATCTGGGGAAAGCCACAACTCAAAACCCCTACTATATATATTGCATTAATTAGAAATCCAAGATGAGAATATAATGCTTGTTCTTACAAGAACAATCCCTGCATAAGTATAATCAATGCTTAGCTCACAAGCTAGCTCAAGCCAAATCCTTAGCCTATTTTGCAGCTCTCCAAGCCCCTATTTCCTTGCACAATTCCTAGGATGAATAATCTATATTTAAAGGGAATTCATGCTTCCAAAACTGCGCAATCCAAACATAGGTCCTTCTATGATTGCATGCATGATATTTACAACTCACTAAATCATACAATTGGTAGTAGACTATCCCTGCACTCTAGTCTCAACTGGATGTTTCTCTAAACTGACAGGCATGAGTTTTTCATGAGGAAATATTCAACTAAATGGAGTAACACTTGTCGATCCACCAATGCATCAACTGATTTTTATTCCTCTATTAGTTCCACAAATAGTTAGAACTAATTTAACTGACCATAACTCAATAAAATGAGTTAATCTAATTACAACTCAATTTAAACTCATACTGGACCCCCAAAAGTTAGGGAGAACACTTACATGACTTACAAAGGACTTCCAACTTGAAATTCCTAAGAGAATTAAGTTAATTAAACTTAATTAGCCATTTACAATTTGTTATGAGAAAAAAATTACAACTTAATACTCAATTTAATTCAAGAACAAATTAATTATTATTTCTGGATTCTATTTTTAACATTTCTTGTTGCTATTTTCAACACTTTTTCATTGGCCTTTAGTTTAATTTGGTAGTGATGCTTAAGATACCTATTTAATCCATTTACAAAGGTTTTTCTAAGCTTGGAAGAGGTTTGGATCCATGTACAGATGTTGGAGAAGGTGATCCGATAGGTGGCAGAGGTTCTAGACTGAAGTTCCGTTGTTTTTCCTTATGTTTTGCCTTAGCCACATGGAGATATGCTTATACAATTGACTAAAAGGATCCAGTCACTGGAATATAGGCATGTGCATGTGAATGAATCTATCTAGTCAAGTTTAACCAATGTTTTGCATGCGACTGAGGTTTTTCATGAAACATTCTCCGCATTACTCACACAAACCAGATGAAAATTGGTATGGAAATTTCCAGACACCTTTAGAATAAGTTGTAAAGGTCAAGAATAGTTTGAAAATGTCCTCCAATGTTGTGAACACCTTTAGTGGATAGGTAGTGATGTTAGTGGATTAATTTAGTCCAATTTGGGCACATTTTATCCCATCTCCATGGTCTATTTCACCCTCCATGTTTTATATACTTCACTTTGGAGTTGAGTAATGGTTGGTGGTGAGTGTAAGTGAGTTAGAGAAGGTTGCATTGTTTGATTATGCTTTAGAGCCATTAGTATGCTTGATTGATTTAGTGAGTTGTAAATATCATGCATGCAATCATAGAAGGACCTATGTTTGGATTGCGCAGTTTTGGAAGCATGAATTCCCTTTAAATATAGATTA
>Ga0068628_1000709_pt1 | contig 12637 bp, 6 predicted proteins | sample InSIn2gowninarea_FD_77431 | JGI IMG/M metagenome (GOLD analysis project Ga0068628, IMG submission 77431) | Clean room microbial communities from NASA Spacecraft Assembly Facility at Jet Propulsion Laboratory, Pasadena, California, USA -... ... | reverse complement strand
TCCTTCATACCCAACTTCATGAAAAGAGTACGAAAAATATTTGTGAACTTCGACATGTCTTGGTCCCTTCCTTGCCATAGTGTAGTCCACTTTATGTATTTGTATTCATAGCTCCCGACAGGGTAATATTATTCCTTGATGGAATCTTAGAAATAATTCCAAGTGGGTGCAGCGGAAAACAATGAGTTTTCCCTCTCGTCCTTCTATTCAGAGTAGGTTTCCTACCAGTCCTTGACATGGGGGGTGACTTTAAGTAGTGAAAAAGTAATATTTTCCCTATTTCAAAAGTCATGAACTTTAAAATATACTTCTAACAGATTTAACTATCTATCTACAACATTTGCATCTATCTAGCCTTCAAATATGGGAATTTCAAAGTTTACTTGTACCTTAAAGGGAGTGGCACCTCCAAAGTGGCTGCTAGATGAAGATGTGTCACTTATGGGTAGTCGCCGAAGGATTTGGGAAAATTTGTCCATCATCATGTTCCTTTGTTGCTTGAGAGCTTTCTAGAACAATATTTTGAAAGAATCTCTTGCTCCCTCATCTTTCTTTTCTTCCACCATGAGAGGATGTCAAGGTTTGCAGGGACAATGTTGCAAAGGTTCAACCAGTTCGAGCCCTAACTCCTTATACCCTAAGACCATTGGGGACATGCAAAGAAAAAAAAATAAAGAGAAGATCTCTCATATACCATTGGTCCAGAATTATATAGGAACACGCCATAATACAAATACAAGCATATTAAACATTGATATGCAACAAAAATAAAACTTTATTTCATTAATATCAAATAACTGAAATATACTTACATACAAAATGGAAATAAACTAGCTCAGGCAATGGTAGATTATCTCTAAGAAGAGATGTAGAGGTTACATGCCTCTAAACTATGTTACAATGAGGCTCAAAGGTATATTTATTATTCAAAAACAATGGAATACCCTAAACATCCAAAAATCTAACCCTAGAAGATGAAGCACCAAAACTGTGGGCCTTGTTGGGGTAAATTAGTACATCAACTTCGCGGGGTTGTAACTTTGGCATACGATCTCTGTTTGATCCACACAATACCTCATTAGAAATATATATCTGAGGACTACAAATTTTCACTACAAATGTGAGATATCTATTCCAAATTTTCCATTTTCTGAAAAAAAATTTGTTTCGAGCGTCAAAACAGTTCTGGAAGTTCACAACTCAGAAAATTGCTAAAAACAATAAATTGTGCTATAATGAAGGAAACTAAAAAACTGAATGAAAAAATGGTGGGGGTCCAAGTGGAATAGGCAGGTGGCCATCATTATCCACCTCGATCACACACATGAACTATAGAACCAAAATTGTTGTTACATGGTGCACATATCCAACCATTTTGTTTTGGCTATTGTATTGAATTAATTTGAATGAGTAAATCATGGAGCATCAACATAGAGTAATTTAAGCCTACTCATGAGAAATCCTAATAGACTTCAAATATTTTTTATTCATTCATAATGTGTTGTTACAGACAAATAAATTTAGATCAAAGAGTGGAGTCCTCAAAGTACTTTCTATTCAGATATTTTCACACAGAAATACCATGTAGCAACCTAAACACCCCTACTAAGTTTTACAATAGCTAGTCACACTCTCCCTAAATCAAGTAGACAGAAATCAAAGACAAAATTCCTTTATCTCCCTTGTTTTCATAATTTATTCCACACGCTACTAACATCTTTTCATGCCAACTGAAATAATTTGTTTCCCATTTTGTCAACCTCTTCATATTCCAAAACAAAATGATAAAAGAGTTAGTAATTTACAACTTGTTCCTATAGCGCGTATGGTCGTGGAACCCTGTAGTAGTAAATATCGATTTGGGTGTGTCAACAAACTCCACACAACATGAGTATCAACACGCAATCTTGGGTGTAACTCCAAACCACATATGTATTAGCATGTGATCTTGGGAGTGTTATCAACTCAAAATTAATTATCAATTTGATAAAATGTCGCTACAAGAGTACCAACAACTATCAACAGGGTGTATCAACAACTAACATAATAGGAGTATTAGCAACTCAAAATACATGGGAGTGTTAGAAACCTATACAATACTAAGAGGGTGGGGTGAATCACTATTGTAGGAATTTCACAACCTTTCTTTCATTTTTGACGATATTGGGACACCAATAAACTTTCTAGCAATTAATTCATATGTGCATGACAAGAATCATCATAACTGGCACAAATAGTACACATATATTCTTCAAAATTTTATTCAAGTTACTTCACGAGGAAAGCTACAACTTGTTGTTACAAAGTTCTTTTTCTATAACAAGAAAGAAGAAACTATTCCCTTAATTATCAGCTACAACTAAAAGAAGCTACAACCCTTGAGTTTATTAGCTTTTATTAAAAGTAGTTTCAACCCCTAAACATTTACTAGAAACCGCTGGAAGGAGCTACCACCCCTAGACTGCAAGCTGCTACTTGCATGAGCTCAATGATTCATCTTTCATACGTTCTCAAACTCAAATAATGAAGTCATTTCCATACATTAAAAACAAAAATATTGACTCTTCAATCACTCACTAAAGCCACCATACAAACACATTCAACAATATTTCATTACTCTAAACACTAACAACCTCAAAAACACACTTCATCATGTTATTGCTCTTTTGCACACACAATTATTTTTTAATTGAAAATTAAATTATGCTTATATAAATTTTGGACTGTTGTTTTTGGAATTGAAACTAAGGTATCTTGCATTTTGATATTTGCATGAATTTCTTATTTTTTCCTTTTTCCTATTCAAATAAGTCTTCGTTATGTGCACTACAAGTTATCTAAATATGCTCTAATGTTTCTTTGAGAAAATTTATGTTTAACTACTTAAAATTTTCATTCTAGAATTTCTACATGAATTAGGAGTGCTCCTTATATTTTTGATCAATCTCCAACTCTAGTGGAACTACCAACTATTCTTCTTAATATATCCATGTTTCTATAATATATACCAACTCATTCATGCTTTCTTTACATAATTTTAGTGCTTGTAGTTATGATTAACATAACTACCAAACACAAAGTTGCTAACTCTTCCATCTGTTAGTCTCTAAGATTTTTCCATCATGCACACCACCCTCGATTTACCATGTTTCTGACCCGTTCATGCTTTAGGATTAAAGACTTTTTTTTAAGCACTAAAGAACTTTAATAAAACGTCAAACATAACTCTAGTGGCCTTTATTTAACACAACAAACAACCTTTCCCAAGACCCTTTCTACTATATCCTAAAGAGATTATAGTACATTGCAAATCCTCTACGTTCTTGATTACAATGCATTAATGAACCAAGTTTTGACACTTGTTCTTTTATCGCCTAGAATCGTTATCCAAATGTTATTTCATAAAAACTTCCAAGGTCTACCTTGTAGTGTTATTTTTCAAGTGGGTCCACCCTGTACCCGTTCTCATTGGTCGTCATCTCTATTGTGTATTTCCAACCCATCCATGTGCTGCGTTAGCCTGTAATTCTTCTTGTCACTAAATTTTGCCACCTACAAGGTCTCATTATCGAGATGAGTTATCTTGGTGGGTTTTCCCACTCCGTTCAACAACCAAACAATTACTAGTTGGCCTGCATTGTCTCTAAATATGACCATGTCACCTGATGCCATATAAACTCACAGATCTTCCTCTGTGCACCACTCAAAGCCTTATAGGATGATGTCATGGTTAATGTATCTCCACCACGTGGCACCTCTGGAGTATGACATGTGTCAACTGGATTTGGCCCACTCAAGTACACGAAAAAATTAAAAAATTATATCATGTGTCCTTTGTATCTATGTGACGTTGATGTCATCACTGATCAATTATATGTTTCCATGTGTTTTATCAGAGAGGAGAGAGAAGGGGTATCAAACCTTGATTTTCTGTCAATTTCATTTGTTAATATTTATAGAAGTCCCAACCATTTTCAATGTTACATTGCTACCACATTTCCCGACTGTGCTCTATCCTAGGCTTGCTCTTCTGCATGCACTTGAAACCTTCCAAGGTAATCCTACCAAATTTGCATCATCCTTGGCCAGCATCATCTCGCTTACCTATTTTATGTGCTCCTTGTTACCTTCTTGTGTTATCCCTATTACCACTCTATAATGTCTGAGGTTGTGGAAGCAAACATAGAGGTAACCATAAAACCATTTTGGATCTTACGATCTAGCCTTCCTAAACTCAGAGACAGGTCTCTCTATGAGATTTAACATTGTTGTATTTAGATATTAGGCTAGTTATGAGAGTTTTGGGTTTGATTTTAAAATTTATTTGGTTGATTAAATGGCTGAAACTTCCATTGGGATATGAAGTCTATTAATTTAACAAGGATATGTCTCATATTTTCAAAGGAGTTTCACAAGGCAAGGTAATTGAACTAACTCGATATTTTAGAGTTAAATGAAATGTAATAGAAGAAAAGATATAGGTTCAATTGAAGCTAAATATGAGTTAAGAATTATTTAAATTGATATCAAAAGAAAACATTTAAATTATCCACCGCCAGAATTAGAGTGTACCTTTCAACCAATTATGTTCATCAACTTTCTCTAAAATAATTCATATTTTACGAAAACATAAGTATGGAGACAAAGAAGTAAACACATAGACAGTGAGAGAAGCACTTCAACAACTAGTCCAACACATGAATCCTGTGAAGAATGTCATTTTTATTACTAATTATCCCATCAAATGAAAATAGTACAATAGCTTTCCCGAATGCAAAAATCAACCCTTCATACTTCAAAAAGAGAAGTATTTATACAAATTATAAACTAAAATATCTTGAAAAATATCAAGATTTATTACAAATATCTTGAAACAAAATTCAAGATTTTGTTACAAAAAGTATAAAAATAGACTAAACTGTTTAAAAAATATCAGTCAGCTGAGTGTTGCTGCTGTTTCTGGGCCTTTAAATAAGCAATGTTGTTTGTCCTGTTGGCATATGTGTTGTGTTGTCTCACTTTTCACTACATTCTGTTTTGATGACTATTTTGATGAATGTGAAATGTTGTCCTCTGTCCTTTTGTTGCTTACTTCTTAAAACATGCTAGAAAGGTCCTCGTCGTCTTCTTTTTATTTGTTTCTTTTGCTGTTATTTTAGTTTAATTATTTTCCCCTTGTCATTAAATTTATCCATTTATAGAATAATCGAGTTAATTCAGGATATAATTTCAATGGGGAAGAGAAAATAATCTTCAATAATGCAGCAAAGGGGCCGATTTCTTTCAGAACTTCATTGTGGTCTGCGTTTGTGAAGGAAGCCAGGAGGGCCAATTCTCTCAGAACCATTCATATAGGATGGGCCACATGGAAGCTGGGGATTGGGGAAACAAACATAATTTGGGGATGGGAGTGGATGTCCATGGTCAAGTTGTTGCATTGTGGATGGAGGCCGAGAGATGAAGTGGAGTGTGACGTGACCGGGAGTACGAATTAAGGCGGGAGGGTGTGAGGATGAGTAGTTTACGGAGGGGGTTGTGGGCGGTAAGTACTAAGTGAGGGGGGTGTGAAATAACATGAGAGGGACACATAGTGGCAGGGCTCAGTGGGGAAAATCTCTTTTTTGGAACCCCCCTCACTGATAAAAGGAGACATGGTGGGGGGAGCTAAAAGACTTGGGAGTCATTCAATGAAAAAGGTGAGGAAATCAAGGGCGGGGAAATGCACATCGTTTAAACAAGACTTTACCAATAAAAAAAACTAAAATTTGTTTAAATCCACCCTATAACATATCACATCCGGGTTGGGACTTAACTGTAGACCCGCACCTGAAAACTTTAGAATAAAACTTATAAATTTAGTAGGTTCGTCACTATCGCAATATGGAAGGGGCTCTACACTTGACTTTCCATCTGAAACATGTGATTGTGATCACGCGATCACAATTAGTGAAGGGAAGAGGTTTGGGGGTGCGATGGTATTGAAACTTGTGACATGGCGACACATGGCCTGTTGTCCCAGTTTATGCTTCGGAGGTGGTGGGTTACATATAATGAAATATAAATAATAAAATGGACTTGCAGCCATGGTTTATGAATGTTTTAAAACATTTAAAAGGGGAATGAGGAAGACGACTAGAGTTACGTGTATAATACAAAATCAAAATGCAGCTAGAGTTGGATATACAAAGGGCAAAAAGAATAAGGATAGTGTTTATAAAAAATCATGGAAATTTGGTTGTGTTTATGTGGGCCACGTCTAGAGTTAAAAATCATATTGCTTATTAAAATGGGGGAAAGGATTTTTAACATAGGATACAAGCATATACAATTAAAAACTGTAGAAGATAAAATATTCTTCGCTCCTTTATCTATTTTCTGAAATGCAATTTTCATTCTGGTCTATCTTTCAATCTTGGAATCATCTTTGAGTAGAGGATATACCGTTGGAGAGTTGCTTCTGAATTTTTTTGATGAAAACACCTACAGTCTGATTTGATCCAAACATTGTCATGCAAAAATCTCCTTAAAGACTAATACTTGGTGTCTCTTTGGAAATACTTTGCAAGATGAAATATCATTTACAACATCCTAAACATAATAATGATCAACTATAACCAAACAATCCTATAAAAATTATAGGACCCTAACAATTCCCATAGGCTTAGCTTTTAAGTGGGACATCCCACTTTAAAATTGCACCAATAACAAAGCCTTCTGTTGTATTTTGTTGCATATTGGCCCAATTTTCCACCACCTTTACATTATTAGTTTTCGTTGGTGGCTTTCAAACTCGCCCATGCATGGTTTGTGGCATAGAGGGGTAGCATCAACAATTCAACTCCATTTTCAATATTGAGATCGGTGGTATGGGAATTACCTCCCATTGTGGAACTCCCTTTATTGTTAACTGTCAAAAGCTAGACCCTCGCACATTTTATGTAATGTATCGGTTTGAGTACGAGGCACTAGATCCTCCATTAAACATGCTTATCTTTTAACGTTAATTCTTCACTATCCTTTTTCCATCTTCTCCACCAGCTTTGGCCACATGCCAAAAATAACTCCAGCTAAGACCAACACTGTATTTTTGGCTCAACCTTTGACGATAGTATTCATAACCTTTGACTATGAATATTTTATGATCCCATAGGCCATTTTTTGACTTCCACGTACCACTAGAATGATATTTCATAGCTCTTTCCATTTAAGTGGATTACACTTGAATTTTAGGTGTTCTTCTATATTGGAAATTCCTTCAAAGTCATTGCACCTTCTACATCCATGCTCTTCTCATCATGTAATCATCTTGTCTTTTGTCATCATCTATCACCACCTTTGACATCCTTTTCGTTCAATGAAAACATAATTCTAGCATTCACCCCTCTTGGCATTGATGGTAACACCATGATTAAACAAAACACCCTCATGAAAATGCAGTGGGATTTCAAAGTGTGCTTGTGCCTCTTAATTCTCCTTTGTATGCATCATCAGTTTCTCATTGTTTAGATGCATCTCCCCCCAAGATGTACTTTTCTTTTGTTGTTATACTATTGTGAAGTATACTCACCTCATCACCAATACTACTCCTTTTAATTTGTTTGGTTGGAGACACTTATGTCTTTTGTTTGATCACGAAGACTTCTCCCCTTTTGAAATCAATTTCAAAGATACCAACATGCTCCCCTTGTCATCAATATCCCTCCTTCATGTTCATCTTATGCACTTAGAAGCTTTATTTGATATTCTTAATTTACAATGGTTTCTTTTATTCCTCTTGAAGCAAGATCTAGTGGAGGAAGGCAAGAGGAACAAATCCTAATGTATTCCTTAAATACTCAAACTTGTCTCCTGGGAGTGATTTGGGTAAAATATCAACAACCTACTCTTTTGTAGGAACACAATCCAACTTTACAGTCTGATTGGAAACTTCCTCTCTCAAGAAATGGTACTTGATTGGAATATGCTTTATATTTGAGTGAAAAATGTGATTCTTTGATAGAATGATGGAACTTGTATTAAATAATAGCAATAGGCTTATCATAAAACACATGTACATATTGAAAAACTTGCTTCATCCACAATATTTGAGTGGAACAAGAAGTTGTTGCAATATATTTTTCTTTAGCTATAGATAATGAGATTGAATCTTTCTTCTTGCTCACCCACGAAACTAGACTTTATCCAAGACAGAAAGCACCATCAGTTGTGGTCTTTTGATCATATAAATCACATTTTCAATCAACATCAGTACAAATCATTAGTGAGAAATATTTATCTCTTGGGTACCAAAGTGCATAGTCCATCATGGCTCTCAAATATTTGAGAATCCTTTTAGCTGCTAGAAGATGGCTCTGTTTGGGGGTTGCTTGAAATATTTTAATGATACAAACTGCTTGCATAAAATACGGTATTGAGGTTTTCAAATATAAGAGGTTGCCAATAATAGGCCTAAATAAATTTTGGTCCAATTTTGTTGTTTCATTAGCCTTTCTCAACTTACAACCTATAACCATTAGTTTTCTCACTATAGAACATTCCTCCATGCGAAACTTCTTCAATAATTCATTGAGATATTTTCTTTGTGAAATGAAAATACCTTTGGGAGTCTATACAATCTACAATCTAAGGATATAGGAAATTTCTCTGAACATATGTTGAGTGATAAAAGGTGTCTTTTTAACTCCTAATTATCTTCACATTAATTGTCAACCTAGGGACGATTTTTTATTTCAAAAGTGTACTCAGTCTAAGGTAGTCACTTGCTCAAGAGTAATGTTTTGCAGTATAGTGCTTAAAAATGCAAAGATAAATGAATGCTGGAAACAAAATCTAATTGGAACTGAAATGTTCTATGGCTAAATCATTCACTCAAACAATCATCATCGAGGACTTAGTAATGATAACTCTCTCCCCTGTAAACTGATGCAAATGAAAATCAATCATAGGCAAGATCTCCAATCTGAGAACTTAGACAGCTATAGTCAATGTTCTTTACAGTTATTGATATTTCAATCCACACTAAAGAAAATAACTGGAAATGGAAATTCAATTGGAAATGCATACTAAAACAGACTTGCTGCAATATCAATTAAAAGATGAAATCAAATCCTTGCGGAAAAGAACAGTGACTAATTCTATTGAAAAACTGAACAGCCAAGCTTAACTTTAGTGGAAATGAATTGAATAGTAAAGCTCATCTTACAGAAATGAAATATTAATGCAAATGAATAGTAATACTAAATTATTGAAGATGAACAACAACACTAAATGGAAATCAACCGCAAAGCTAAATGAACAGAAATACTAAATGGAAATGAACAACGCTACAAAACTAATAGAAATGAGAAGCAATACTAAATAAGCAGCAACCTGTAATGCATGGCAGAATCCGAAGTGAATAGTGAAGCTTTATAACCAAAATGAACAGCATAACAATTTAAGTTATAATGAATAATAATCTTGTTATGATGGAAGAAAATGGCAACACGATTCAATTGTAGAAGGTAACCATCAAACAAACCACACTTGTAGAAATCATAAAGATATAATATAGAGCAGTAGCTTAATCCACCAGAGACTGGGCCCTTAGCCGCCAGTGAATGTTGCTGGGCTACTTCAGATAAGGTGAATGAACAACAACCTCCAAATTATATATTAATCATTGAACTTGAGTGACATTACAATATGATCGCGTTCTCTTGGCACCACAAGTTTGTAAATCAGAATTATAATTTGAAATAATAGAGATCCATCCCGTTTCCTCCTATTCTATCCTATACTATCTCTAATTTACTGACCCATTTAATTCTATCTCTAATCATCCATTATGAATCCTCTCCCTCTTCTCTGATCTCTGTTTTCATTTAAATACAGAGAGAGTAGAGAGAAGTTACAATAGAGACGATTACAATATGATTTTCATTACAAAATTGGATTGCTCACAACAAATTGATAAACAAGATCCTATCTAGAATATCTTTTCATCAATCATTAAACAGGAACACATCGAATTTGGCATTGTCGCTGAGATTTTTTGGAAAACAGCCACAACAATGAATCTACGAAAAACGTCTTCAGAGAACCTTCCGTTTCTCTTAGTATAGACCGAATTTGGGAAAACGACTCATCACAAAACTAATTTGGTCCATTTTGGAAAAAGCCCATGTTTCAGATTTTCTAGATTCTTCTCTATTTGCCCAAAACATCCAATGCAAAATTGTCACTTCTTATTCCAACGAATTTCTGAGTTGGCACATTTAATGATGAGCTGGAGATCAAATCTTCAATTTGGAAAATATCTTGAAGGCTAAAATGGTGAACAAATTTATTAATAAACCATCATTAGTAAAAACATTCATAATAATCAATTTATTAAAAATAAAGGAGAAGAAATAATATTTATCCATAAGAGCATAAATAATTATAAAATGGAATTATATGATAAATTATGATAAATGACGTGATAAAGAATGGTAGAAATAGGTGTTAAAAAGTGATAATAATAATGACATATTAACAGCGCAACATAGCCCCAAAATGAATATATTGCATGTCCTCATGCAACAAAAACTGAATATATTGCATGTCCTCATGCAACCTAAAGACTCTGTGTTAACCAAGCAATAAAAAATTGTTCATCCCAGCTCATGAAATGGATGGAACAATTGAATTCTTCCTCAAATAATGAATATTCAATTTTAGGAATGTTGATGAAGGCGTAACAATTTTTCCATTGATGTTCAAGTTATGTGTATATGAAGTTGCAGCAAAATATGATATAAGTAACAGTAAACTTCATTAACGATTTTCTAAAAAACTACAAATCAGATTTTGTTGAAATTTTGCAAGTAGATTTCTACTATATTAATGCCTCTATGATCCAAAAGTTAGATTGTTTTGATGCACGGATCATGAGATATAAACAAAATGGCTGTAGGTGATAGTGCATGATTTCTGAAATTTTATGAACTAATTTAACTTGAAATTATCTAGGTTTGTGTATTTTAATGATACGTCTTTGTTTTTCAAAGATCATAAGAATTGAGTTCATAGTTTTAAAAATATATGGAAATCAATTTCCGCACTGTATAAAAATGAAATTGTATGCCTTAAATGATAAAGGAAATAGAAAACATCCATCATGCATAGCAATTCCTCCCCCAAACTGAAGAATTAGCATGCCCTCATGCAATGCTAGAAAACAAATTGAGGTGGTTGCTACCATCTGTTGAATTCTATGCTTGGTGTAACACAACATGGAATAAGGGAGGTGTTGAGAATGAATAAAAATAGCAATGGATGATAAAGAATATTAATGACATGGTCATAAGAAAGAAATGAATGAAAACAACACTCCCCCAAACTGAAAGATGATATGCCACTAAAAAATGGGAAGTAGTAAAGATGTGGAACGAAGGATGATAAATAATGCTCAAAATGGATTTTCATGAAATTCTCCTAAATTCGTAATAAATTAGAGTTTTACCTCCAAAAAGAAAATTGTGGAATGACATATAAGGACTGGCATTTGTTTAAGCTCATGTAGGCAGAGTTGGTGCTGAAAGTGATGCAAAAGGTGGAATCCAGGCAAACACATTATGTCTGAAAAATTATTCACATTCGTGAGTTGCTCAAGCCTCTTCTATTAGTTGCAATAGTGTGGTCATGCTACGAATAGATTTTCCCCTCCATAATTTTTGTTCTCCTATAAACAAATCACTATTTTGCATACAATGTTCTTGAATCCATAGTGTTAGTTTTGAATAGCAATAGATAAGATGCATGCAAAAATTTCAATCAGAGGAACTTTAGTATACATGCAATATTAATATTTTGTCAAATAAACAAGTTATGGTAGAATGTAGTAATCATATCGCATGCTATTCCATAATGCATACATTCCCCCCTCCAATTGGAAAAGGGATTCCATGACCATAAATCCTATGAAAGGTGTTATGCTGACAGCAAGGTAAGGTAATGAACAATACAACATTAAATGAAGTAGAGTACACATATCAATGATAGGACGGTGAGAGTTATGGTTATAATGAGAGCAGAGTGTGTGAACATAGTTATGAATAAGAGATAGGATGCTTTGGATTGATGATAAGTTATGCGAAAAAGGAAAAGGACAACAATATGCTAATGTCAGGCCAGGCAGTAACTCTCCAAAGGCAAAAAAAACTGATTTGTATTTTATTCCATAGGTAACCCATTGTTATATACAATAGGGAGTGATTGTTCAGTTCATCTCCCGATGACTGTTCACCTTCCCAATTTATTTATTTACATAAAATTCCCAATCATGAAGATTAGGTGTCAACATTCCCCCCCTTAATTTGAAGGGATGTTGGTGAGTCCAAGCATCATTCTGAATCATTCAAGCTTTTCCCTTCCAAGATATTTGGTGAAGATGTCTGCAATTTGCTCATTTGTGGAACAATGACGGAGATGGATTGTTTTGGCCTCAGCATGATGTCGAATCAGATGATATTTAGTATTGATATGCTTTGTTCGATCATGGAACTTTGGGTTCTTGGCCAACTTTATTGCAGAGGTGTTATCAATCATGAGTGGAGTTGATTGTACTTGTTTTACCTGCAAATCTTCAAGAATTTTCCTGAGCCACACAATTTCT
>Ga0068628_1000708_pt1 | contig 12643 bp, 8 predicted proteins | sample InSIn2gowninarea_FD_77431 | JGI IMG/M metagenome (GOLD analysis project Ga0068628, IMG submission 77431) | Clean room microbial communities from NASA Spacecraft Assembly Facility at Jet Propulsion Laboratory, Pasadena, California, USA -... ... | reverse complement strand
TTAAATGTAACTGCTGATGGTTGGCTCTTCATTGCCTAGGTTGATTGACCTTCTCATGGCAAAGCTTATTTATTGTATTGAGAGTCATCTTGTAAAGGGTTGGAATTTCTGGGATGTGTGGGACCAAGGAACAACATGAGCAGAGAATTTAACTCAAAGATGCAGATTATTTCATGAGGCAAGACAGGTAGAAAGTCTAGAAATTAGATTCGAAATAATATGAAATGGAGAGATTGTTTAAGAGTGTGAAAAGGGCATAAATACATGAATACTTTTCAACAGAGGAAAACATAGAACGTGAAAAATGTCCCAAGGTAGAGTAGTGCACTGAATTCTACCTTTTCTTACTTAGAAAGCTTTCACTGGAAACGAATATGAATGAAAATATGAAACATAACGAAATACATAAGAAACATAAAGAAAACACATTTTCTAAACTCATGCCATAGGAATCTCATGAACCAGAGCTCTAATCTTTCATTAATTCTCTGTCAAAATGTACAGTGAGTGACTAGGTTTCTCTCCCACAGTTCCCAGAAATTCCAACCCTTTACAAGATGACTCTCAATACAATAAATAAGCTTTGCCATGAGAAGGTCAATCAACCTAGGCAATGAAGAGCCAACCATCAGCAGTTACATTTAATTTTCTATGAAGACCAATCAGAAAAAAGCAAACATGAGAGTTGATTTTTTGGGTGGCCTTTTGCCTTCATTTGGCCACTTGGATAGAAACCAAACATGTTTTTTAAACTTTGCCTTTGATGCTGGGAAAAATGTATTGTAAATGAGTGGGCCCACTTGGAGAAAATCGCGAATCAAAATTTCGCGGAGTGGGAGTGATTTTGTCCTTTGGGTCTCTATGCACCGCGCCAAAAACTATATGCACGACACCAATTTGGCGCTGGTTTTGAGGCACCTTCTGAAGTCCAAATTGAGCCCAAGTGTGCTTGTTGGAAAGCCCTGCCTGCCTATTTTCCAACCCAAGTGAAATTTATGAATTTTGTGCCCATTTTCCCCTCCAAAACTGCAATATCCCAAGACTGCTTCCTGTGTGTCAAAATAGGGGCAGAGAGGTCACTTTTTGGGTGTTTTTGACCTCTTGAGAACTCAAAACTAGCCCAAAATTCTTGGCCATGCACCAACAGTTGTGATTTTCCATGGAAAATCCAAAACTATAAACTTTTTTGCATTTGGAGCCTCCCATTGTAAGCGCGCGCCACGTGGTGCGGCGCACAGGGAGAAAATCCCTTTTTTTGCACAAAAATTTCCAAAAATACCAAAAATGCCCCAAATTTCTTGAAATTTGGGTTGGAGCTTTCTTATCAAGTGTTATGCGGGGATAAAGAGGCCTCGGTCAATATTTGAAGACGATCGAGCTCCCTTCGCCTCTTTTTCTTCTTGATTGCCTTCCTCAATTTCGCCTTCAAATTCCTGATTCAGGCCCTGCACACTTTGTTACGCGCCATGTAGTGGAAAGCCATGTGTCTCAGCAATGCATGGTATTTGTTAGCCTTGTCCAATAGCCTCTCTAGGTGCATGTTGACTCTCTCGAGATTGGCCTCCCGATCCTCATTAATCTCTTGCTCTAATGACGTGAGCTCAACTCTTCTCCTTTGCACAGCTTGGCGATTCTTGCGAATGTTTTGTAGCTCCATGATTGCCTGTTGGTCTTCAAGCTGTTTGTTCCTCTGCTCCAAATATTTCATGGTCTTCTTAGCCCTCTCCAAGTCAAGGAATAAGGCTTCGATCTCTGATTGCTGCTCCTGGATGATCTCTCTAAGTTTGGCGCTTTGTGGACTTGTATTTGTATCATCATCATGAAGGAGAATGAAGTCGGTCTCTCATTCACCTGATGGCTCACCTGAAGGCCCCTCATCCTGCATTGTCTTCTTGCCTTTGTCTTGTTCCTGTGATGTTGATGGAGGAAGCGAGGCCCCTTCCACCCCAGGTGGAGATAACACTCGCTTTGCCGCTGCAAACAAACGTCTGGTGCCTTTCTAATATGTGATGAAAACAGCACACTAGCAGTCTCATGGCACTCATACCGATGAGAAGGTTCTCCCTCATGCTGAACCTCTGATACTCCCCGTGAAGCTGTAAAGAAATTGTGCGAGATGAAATCATCCCAAGTGATGCCCTGCAATCCAAGTTGATGAACCACCAATATCTTAATAAGAGCAAAATGATAGACATTGTTAAGTTGCTGCTGAGGTGTTTTGCGCTGTATAAAGGTGGTCATCCTCTCTAGGTTCCGGAAAATGAAATACGGAATGTTCATCATTCGTACCCTGGTGAAATGCATGAGCAACCTGATATGGTAAGCATAAAGGCGAGAGAACCGTCCCTCACAGCTGAAATATTTCATGATCAATCTCGTTAGTGGAGCATATTCATCCTTCAAATATCAGAACGGGAACACTCTCTTGAGCCGCCTTAAGAAACTGGTTTTGATGTATGGCTCATAATGCTGCCGGTCAACCTTCTGTTTCTTATGCCATGGTTCACCAATGTTTGGTATACCGGTTGCTAATGAGACAGATTCTGGTGTAAGTGTGAAGGTGACACCAGCCAAGATAGCTTGATCTCCGTGCAAGTGCAGCACAAAAAGACGAGCCAACTCATGATGAAATTGGATACTAGCCACCTTTTGACAAAACTCATAACACGACTGATGCTAAAAACATGACATAGCAAGAGGGCAGGCCTGCAATTCTATAAGGGTGGTAGGTTCTTCTCTAACATGCCTGCCAGTTTTATGAGGCCTCCGGGGTGCCTGTTCTTCCAAGGGAGAGTCACTTTGGGTTTCCGCCTCATAGTCCGATGAATGCTTAGATGCCATGACAACTATACAAAATACCTTGAGGACAAGATGACTGTTGTGTATGAACTGTACTTGAACTGCTCTTTTTGGTGTTGTATTTCAATTTCTGCCACCAAGGGAAAAAACAAATGAAACAGGGAATGTTAGGGATTGTTAGGAAGGGAAACAATATTGAGGAATGAGAATTATTGGGGATAATTTTAATTAGGGAGAGGAGGGGGATTTTATATATGGGAATAAGATTTAGGGTTTGGGATTAGTTATATAGGGTTGAGGAGATTTCAATAAGGGCTGGGGTTTTGGGATGTTGAATGTAATGTAGGATTGATCAACTTGGTGGGGGGTTAGGAAATGAGGCAACAAGGGAGAATGGGGAAGGAGGAGAGTCCTTGGTGACAAAAGTGTGAGCTCTAAAACCCTAGCAGCAAATTTGTTTGTGTTGGGTATGAATTTTTGTTTCAACCTTTATCACCCTTACACCACCATCTCTTATCATAAAATCTGAAGCAATGTCAACATAGACAGCCCTACCTAATAACTCCATGCAAGGGATGAGAAATTTGAAAAGATTTGGCACGATTTCAGGTTTTGAACTATGTGTGCCACACTCTCTATGTGCATCACACCCGTTCAAATTAACACTGGGTGGAAATCCCCAGTGCGTCACGCGCTCTATGTACGTCGCGCCACTCCTCCTGTGCGCCGCGCTCCAACCTTTAACACAGTCGCGGCCTTTCAAAATGCGGTTTGTTCTTCAACCTCCAAACTTGACTTTGCTCTAAGACTTCATGAATGTAACTTCGTACAAATGATTTATATACTTGGGGAAATATCTTGCAAGAGTTGGATTTGATTTTTTCTTTCTCCAAAACCCATTTTGTAATGTTTTCACTTCGAAACTTTTTCACAATTAATACAACTATGCTTTTCACACTTCCTTTTGATCTCTTTGACTAAAATGATGAAATTTTTGGCAATTTTTTTGCAGAGGAAGCTGACATGGAATTTGGCTAAGGAGACCAGGGCCTCTCTTGAAGAAATCCACTGAGAAACTTTTGAAAATTATCACAAATGACAAATTTTTTACTTTTCTTCAAAACAGAGTTTTGAAGAACAGTCGTAATCTATCAACATGATGATGAAAATCTTTGAATCACAACTTTCTAAGAGCTTCCCTCTGGCCTTGTTGGCTTTATTGGACATTGTTTGAAGGCTAGATGACTACTCCTTAGACTTAATGACCGAAATGACTCTTGTCCATTAAAAGATCAAACATGGACTGTCATGGACTTTAATACACATTGATGAAAAGACCTAAGCCAACAGGTACAAGACATGAGGGGAATGAATGATAAGGCCCTTCCGTCAGATTATGGCATGCCCCCCCTAGTGTAATGCAGCTGAGTGAATGGAGCGAGACACCTAAAAATGAAATGCAGAAAGAGTTTTGATCTCTGATGGAGGACTAACAAGACCAACTCTAACATTGGCTCCAATGGGGGATGGTAGCTTCTTGGAGGTGTTAAGAACGACAGATCTTTGGGAGAGCAGACAGTGCCTTCGTCCATTGGGCTATGGAATCATTATTTCGACAAACAACACGAGACTCCGACTCATTTATTGACTAAAACCTGACTCAAACTGACTCAATCATGAAAGCAAAATGACCGTAAAAACTAACTCAAATTTGATCTTAAAATGACTTGAAGACTGACTTGACAAACTCTAACCAAAACTGAAATAAAATGGTATTTACAGTGACAATGGAAATAGCAGAAACAACTCAGAAGTGGTACCACTTGAGTAGCCGACCATTGATCGGCCCTCCTGGACAATCTTCCCCATTCATTTCCCTCAGAAGAAAGGCATTCTTACCCCGATATGCTGCAATCTTGAAGGGACCTTTCCAGAGATTCTCGAATTTACCGTGCTTACCCTTTTCCTCATTCCTTGCATCCCACTTCAGTACTACATCATCCAGCTGAAATTTGTCCACCTTTACTTTTTTGTCATAAATTTTCTTGATTTTCTCCTGCAACTTGGATGTGTTTTGGAAAAATTGTTCTCTGGTCTGCTGCAAATGGATCATTTGATTTAATCTTCTCTGCATAGGATCATCTTCATTGCCAGCTTCCTAAAGAAGTTTGACTACTGGGCCTGCGAGAGAGGTGGGAAACAAGGCATCAACTCCATACACAAGCTCAAAGGGGGACATACCAATGGATTTCTTCTCATTGACCCGATCTGCCCAAAGTGCATTGACCAACTTCTTATGCCAACTCTTCTTGTTGATTTCCAGCAGCTTCTTAATTATGTTGACCAAAGACTTGTTAGAGGACTCCGCCAATCCATTGCCTTGTGGATGATAGGCAGTTGAGTGTCCCAAAATGATGTGGAATTTATGACAAAACTCTACCATCATTTTTTATTTGAAAGCTGCTGCGTTATCAGTGATTAACTTGTTTGGGAAACCAAAGCGAGACAAGATGTTATTTTCAAGGAATGAAATAATTACCACATCTGTAGCTTGTCTGGTGGGAATTTCTTTGATCCATTTCATGAAGTAATCTGTTGCCGTGAGAATCCATCGATGCTGACCGGAAGAAGTGGGATTAAATTTCACTAATGAAATCCAACCCCCATTGCTGAAAAGGGGCACTCACCTCAATGGGCTTAAGTGGCAAAGGCTGTAATTTCTACCTTCCTTCAAAAAGCTGGCATTTATGACAGCTCTTGACAACCTTATATGCATCAGCAAACAATGTCGGCCAATAGTATCCCGCTCTCAAAAATTTATTTGCTGTTGTTTTCCAAAAAAGGTGACCACCACAATCTCCTTCTTGGAAATACTCCATGACCTGCTTTGCTTCTTCATCCACCAAACAATTCAAAAGAACGCCACCGGGATCTTTCCAATAAAGTGCAAAATTTAGAATGCAAAACTTGGCAGCCTTTAATTTGAGAGTTCTAGCTTTGTTTCTAGTCACGTCGGGTGGTGGTGACAAATTTTGAAGCACATATATGATGCCTGAATACCACGGAGAAAGAGAAAACATTTCAGATACCTGAATTGACGAACCTCCCTCATTCTCATTGGACATAGCAGCAATTAGATTTATGTCTAAGGCGTGCAAGTTTAATTCGGCCATTAACTTTGCCAATCCCTGTCCTTTAACAAGCTTTGTGGGCTTTATTTCCACATCATATTCCAACAAAGCTACAATCCACTTGCCTCGTCTTCCTTCCGGATCGGTCTGCACTAAAACATCTTTGACAACAGCGTTAGGAACATAAGCTAGAATATTAGAATGCAGAATGTATACCCAAAAATCTTTCAATGCTTTCACAAGTACGAGGGCTTGCTTCTCAATAATGTTGTACGTTAAGGCTGTATCTCTTATAGTTCGACTGAAGAAAGCAATTGGTCTTTCATGTTCATCTCTTTTCTGCATCAACACCGTTGCCATAGTATGCTCCGAAGCGAATGAAACAAATATAAAATCTTGACTGTACTTCGGGCTGATTAGAACTAGAGCCAAGGAAAGAGCCAATTTGACTAAATTGAAAGATTTTACAGCCTCTTCTGTCCACTTCACTTGGCTGTCCTTCTTAAGCATGTTTGTGATCTCTCTTGGGTGCTCAGCAAGATTAGGTACAAGGCGGCGTAAAAAAATCATTTTACCATTGAACGATTGAATCTCCTTCTTATTCCAAGGCAAATCGATTTGTTGAATTGCTTGCACATGCGCTGGATCAATACGAATGCCATCTTTTGAGATGATGTGCCCAAGTAGTTTACCCTCCTCCATGGCAAACAAGATTTTTTCAGATTCAGCGATAGACCATATTTTCTGCACTTTTGAAAGACAGTTTTCAGATGATACATGTGTTCTTCATCAGATTTGGAAAACACCGTCAGATCATCAAGGTATACAACCAAAAAACCATCCTTCTCATTTGCGAAAGCCAAGTCCATTGCTTGCTGAAAGGTGGCACCCATGTTCTTCAAACCAAAAGGCATTTTAGCATAATGAAAATTTCCCCACGGAGTGGTGAATGCTGTCTTGTCTTGGTCATCTTCATGGACAACAATTTGGTTATATCCAGAATAACCATCAAGTAGTGACATACGAGATGCTCCAACTACTCGCTGAAGTATATGATCCATTTTGGGCAGTGGGTAGTTATCTTTCAATGAAACTTTATTGAGATTCCTAAAATCAATGTACAAATGAATCTCGCCTGTCTTCTTCCGCATAGACACCAAATTGGAAATCCAATCCAAAAATCTGATGGGGACGATGATTCCTAATTTGTACAACTTGTTTATCTCCTTTTCAATTGATGGCAACAATTTTGGGTTTAGCCTTCTCAACTTCTGTCTAAAAGGTTGTTGATTAGGCTTAATGGGTATAGTGTGTTGAATTATATTGGTATTGTATGTCTTCAAGTCAGAATAGTCCTAAGCAAACACATCAGCAAATGAAGACAACAAACTGATGTATTTGGCTTTCATCTTTTGTGGCAATGCTTTAGATAGTTTTACTATTTTAGGATTAGCAGTTGTTCTGATATTGACCTCTTCAACACCCTTCTCTGTTGGCTGCAATGTTGGTTTGCGGGCTATGTCATCTTGATCAAAGAGTTCTTCTAAAGGTATCAAGCCTTTAGGAATGATGTTATCCTTTAGCTGCAACACGTCCATTTGATTGATCTGCACTTCATCCTTGCCATCATCATTTTCTTCATCAATTGAGGTCTCTTTGAACTTACCTTTGTTTTGCAGAAAATCATCAATCTCCTCATCATCTTGGAAGACTTGCAAATATCTCTCATTGTCGGGGATAGTCGGATGATGCTTGACATGGATTTCGAATTTATTACTGGAGTTCATTGGAATCCTCAAACTACTGGCTGCCTTAGCAAGAGCATCAGCAATGCTGTTTTGAACATGAGGCACACATGTCAAGGTATATTCTAAAAATAATTTCAGGATGTCTAGAACTGCTTTCTGGTAAGCCCGCATTTGAGGATGTTTTGCTTGATGTTCACCTCTGACTTGCTTAATCACTAATTCGGAGTCGCCATATACTGCAATCCTCTTAGCATTCAGCTTTCTTAGAATCTTTAGGCCAGCAATCAGAGCTTCATACTTAGCCTCATTGTTCGAACAATCAAAAGCTAATTTGTAGGAGCATACCCACACATTACTAGGCACCTTGTTCGGGGTGGAGAAAGGAATGCGTACCCAAATACCAATTCCAGCACCATCATTTCCCACTGCACCATCGAAATCCATGGTCCAAAAACCTTCTTCTTCTCCTTCCAAGTGCTGAAATTCTGTTGGCTCTGTTTTTCCTACTTGCTGTCCATTACCTTCAGCTGATTTCCCAATGGCGTTTTGCTGTTCATGCCCTTCTTTCTTCAAAAATTCTATGAAATTGTCTACTATTTCTGGAATACTTTTTGCTTCTACTAACTGGCTATTAATATAATTAAAACTATCTGCATACAAAACAAAAGACTCTAGATCTGTATGTACATAATTAATTGGATGATTAATGGGTTTCTCCTTGCTTGTAATCATGTATTTCATTTTTTGTTCCCGATACAGTTTTCTCATGTGACCAAACACCGGAATTGTTGCATAGGAGAAATCTAGTTGTAGTGTCCCTTTTAATTTTGCTGCCCAAGACTTGGAAAGAAGCATGCCGAACCTGGGAGGAATACCTACTACAACAATATCCATCAAAACATTCTTCACTGGGATTTGATCTAGACTTACAACCAAGTCTTTGATGAGCCCGATACATCTTACTCTGCTAGAATCAAATGAATAGAGATCATGGTATTTCTGGGTGACGTCTGTTGGGCCTTATTTTTGGTCTTGTTTTTGCTCTAAGAAACTTACTAATCCATTTATTTACCATCCATTTCTCACTTTATCCATTCCATTTTGATGTGTTTTATATCCACTCAGGTATTTAATTTTAATTTTTCAAAACTCTAAAGTTTTTATGAAAATTTGGTTTTAAGTGCAAAATTGGCAGATTCAGAAATTCCCGTAATAGCTCTTTGGTTGATATGGTTGCAGGACACTTGGGCATGAATTGGATGCATGGATGGACATTTTGGGAACTAGGACTAAGCCAGCCATGCTTGGTTCGAACAAAACAAGCTTTATTAAGCCCATTTAGTGCTAATCAATCATAACTAGTCATTCATAAATCTCATAGAAATAGGGTAGTTTAGAGATTTCTATGGGATTGACATATCTCTTGGGATGGGAGTGATGAATTCGACTTAGATAGATGGATAAAAGTAGATGGGTTTTTTTGAGTGATTATAGATCAGTTTGTTTCATGAGACTTCTATTTAAAAGCCAAAACTTTGATGGCTTATGTATTGGATTATTATACTTTTATGCTGAACTCTTTTGGAATGGAGAACTAATTTGAAGGCTTGTTTTATTATCATTTTGCTGTTCAAATATATGGATGTGTGACTGAATTTGAGCTTCTGATATCAAGTTTCTAAGTGTGCAAGGCAAGGGTGGAGGGCCCCCATTCCAAGCTAAGTACACTTCCTTGTTTAACATAGTTGTATTTCCTGCAATTTGGTTAATGTAGAATTAGTTTTCATACTTTATTTCATATTTATTTATGGTTGATGTATGGTTGTTAATTTCATTAGTTCTTAGCTTATTCATCATATTAGTAAATGGAAAAACAAAGTGGTCAAGTTGAACACTCCTCTTATTAATTTGGTGAACTGTAACTAGTTTCCTTTGATTGCATGCAAGTAGTTTCCTTTAGGTAATTTTGTCATTAAGGTGAATGAGTTATGATGAAACATACTACGTGTCTCTTAAGTTAAGAGATTTCTTTTATTAATAATTTATCCATCTTAAGTTTTAGTTTCAATCTCTGATTCATTGGGTAGTAATTGAGATAGAAGTGGACTTCTTAGGTTAAGAACCATTTCAGTGTTTTTCCTCTTTTAAACCAATTGAATTAGAGTTGTAGTATGAATTGATTTAGTTTTTAAAACACTTATCTTTCAAGGTTTGATTACATCTGATATTCACATATAGTGAGCTTGCCTCAAAGTACTACCAACCCGGATTGATGAAATATATGTGTGTTAATTTTAGTGAACAAAATTAGCTCAACAACATCCAAACCCAGCTTATCCATGATAGCCTTGGGCATGAGATTGTGAGAAGCTCCAGAATCGAACATGGCATTATGTAACACAAAATCATGCAATCTTAAACTGATATAAAAAGGTGGCACATCATTATCTGGAGACTCGCCATTCAATGCTGGCCCAAAAATAATTTCGGGTTGATTATCTTCGACATTCACCATATCAGACATTGGATCACAATTTAAAATTTTAGAAACTTGCCCTCTATAATTGATGTTCTTCATTATTTCAGTCAATGGAATGGATACCTTCAATTTAGAAATTTCATTCTCTAAACTAAAGACGGAAGTTTTTTCTACCTCTTTGACTGGGACTTCTTTCCTTTCCTTTTCTCTCGATACAATTTGCTGATTTGATTTTTCTGTTGATGGTGAATTGCTACTGTCAGGTCCAAGTGCCTCTTTGCCTTTATTTTGTGCAACTAATGAATCATTCTTTGATGCCGAAACTTCCTTCCTCTTCTGAATTGGGTTAACTGGCACATCTCTGTTTCTAAGTGAATATTGCCACTGCTGAGCGGACGGAGCATTCATATAGCCTCTTTGGTACTCCTCTGATTCTTCTTCCGAAACTGTGTCACTTGCTAGAATGAAATTTGCGTCTTTGTGTGCAGCTGAACTTTCTGCATACTCCTCCTCTTCAGTAATATAAGTAGGCAGATCATCCAGAGTAAATAAGTGGTTCTCTTCCCCTATTACCTTCCCTTCCTCATCAGACTCCAGTCCGTGCACAAAATTTTGCTGAAGAGGTGTTTGTAATGGTTGTTGTGTTGTTTGATCTTGGGCTCGTTGATCTCTTTGCCTTATCCTATATTATGGCTACTGCTAGCCACGAAAGTTAGGATTTCTAACTTGTGGCTTGGGTTTGTCGAGTTTCACCCTTTCAAGCATCTACTCTACCTTCTTGAGTAATTGATCCATCGAGGAAGACTCTTCCTTGACTGTGACCTTCTTTTCTGCTTTTGCTCTAGCTCTCTTGGACAACAAATTTGCTTCAACGTTGACCGTGATTTTCTGCATGTCTTCCATTGTGGTCAGCTCTCTCTCTCTTAGTTGATAATCCATTTCAGCATCAAAACCATCCAGAAATTTCATCATAGCTAGTCCCACAGGTGGCCTTAGATGACCAAGAATTTCATTATAATTGGAATTGAATCTAATGCAGTAGTCTTGGACCGACTCCCCAACGTTTCGTTTGATCTGCTCATACTCAACAAGAATTTCAAGAGGATTCTTTTTCACTTCCCAACGGGCTAAAAATTGTCTTTGAAATTCGGCCAAGGTAATGATACGTGCAACCGGAAAACCTATGAACCATTTCCTAACTTCACCTGCAAATGTCTGTACAAAGAGTCTCATTGCTACATTTTTTGCATCGATCTCATGAAGGTCATAGAAATCTGTCATTCTGTCCACATCTTGCTGAGCGGTAATGCTGTGAGGGGCACCATCAAACAAAGGGATCTTGCTTTGATAATCCGTGGGCATATCATCTAGAACTTGAGGCAGCACAAGGGGTGCAAAACGGGTAGCCATCACTCTTGGTGGGTTTGGTCTTGGAGGTGTTGGATGGGTGTGTGCAGTTTAAGGAATTAACGATTTGAGTTTGAAGCTGTGTCGCAATATAATTATCAATTGACCAGTTAACCCTTTCAGTTTCTAGGTCTACAAGAAACTGTGGATTGGGGACAGTAGAGTCAATAGCCCTTTCAGGTTTGGTCTCGAATAATGATAGTTCAAGCCGTTCATCAAACTCAAGCTCTTCAAGATTCTAAAAAATGTCAGGACATGAATGGGATTTGAACACGGGAGTTATAGAGATCTCTCGACGAAGGAGTCTTGGAATCAAATTGGGGTTTTCGTAGATATGAGGAGGATCTGGATCTGGATTGGCTTTGGTATATCGTCTTGAAGCCAACGTGCTATTTTCAAAAAAACCAGAAGGACATGAACAACTTACTCAGCCTATCAAATCCTAAACTTATCATTCGGAAGCTTATAATTATCAAAAGTACGGGGTATTCATAGGTTAAGCCTGCCATTTACGCAACAGAGAAGACTAACAAACAAAGAAATTCGAATCCCCAGTGGAGTTGCCACTATGTTAGCACCTAAATCTGCCTTAGGCTGAAGGAAGGGAAAATTCAGGGTAACCAAAAACCACGCTCAGTCTGGTAGCTAGCCCTACCAGAACAGGAGAGGGCTCTCTCCGAGTCACACTTAGGGAAATAAACAATAGGGTCTGAGATGACTCAAAAAACAAATATTGATCTTAGGCTAGATAAATAAATGTGATAGAGGTAATTTGATGAATGACTGAGTTTTCTAGGATGTGTGTGACCAAGGAATAACATGAGCAGAGAATTTAACTCAAAGATGCATATTATTTCGTGACGCAAGACAGGCAGAAAGTCTAGCAATTAGATTCAAAATAATATGAAATGGAGATATTGTTTAAGAGTGTGAAAAGGGCATAAATACATGAATCCTTTTCAACAAAGGAAAGGAAAGAAGTCCCAGTCAAAGAGGTAGAAAAAACTTCCGTCTTTAGTTTAGAGAATGAAATTTCTAAATTGAAGGTATCCATTCCATTGACTGAAATAATGAAGAAC
>Ga0068628_1000706_pt1 | contig 12648 bp, 10 predicted proteins | sample InSIn2gowninarea_FD_77431 | JGI IMG/M metagenome (GOLD analysis project Ga0068628, IMG submission 77431) | Clean room microbial communities from NASA Spacecraft Assembly Facility at Jet Propulsion Laboratory, Pasadena, California, USA -... ... | reverse complement strand
ATTCAAATGTGGACTATCATTTAACCCTTGTTCCCGTGCCAATATATACTTCTTCTTTTTCATCGCCTCCACTAGACCTCACTAAGAATGTGACTATCCACAAGAAGAGGAGAAATAAGAAGCATGATGAACATTTGAATGAGAAGATGAAATAGATAGGTCAACTGCCAACTGTGGAGAAGACAATGTTAAAGAATATAGAATAAATGACTAAAAGAACAATCCAATTTGTATTTGGTAAGTTTGATTCGAAAGAGGAACCACAACCATCAGATAAATATTAGGGCCTGGTATCTCCTCGGTCCTCGTAACAAGAGAAGGAAAAATGGGTGGACAAGAATTCAAGAGATGTTTGGTTTGAAAAAATGATGAGCGACCCAAAGACCCTGATTTAATCAAAGGCTTTTTTACAGCTAACAAGGTCCAAATCCCTAATGTTTTCCCCCAACTTAGTGGGATATTCAGTATTACCATTTAAGGATGTATCTCTTAAAATAGATGAATCCACATCAACATTAGGCATAAAAGAGAGAGACATGTTGAAAAGTGTAACTAGATTCGGCCTTCATAATGACATTTGTAAATGTGATTTTATGTAATTGATGAAAAGAAGAAAAACAAAATTATTATTGTAATTCTTGTCTCATGGGTTTCGTGAGCAATGAATTTTATTTTAGTGATGGATCCCATATTGAGCCTTTAGGATTAAGTCATTTAGTCAGAAAAGTCAAATTGAACCTATGTCATGTAAGAAGGACCCTTCTTGGGCATGGTACATTTTATATGATTCATTTAATGGGTATGAAAAGCCCTCCAAGACAAGCACAAGACCTCTCCTTGATGTTGGCTACAAGATAGAATTAATTATCTCCTCCAATAAACATGTCAACTCACCCTCTTCATGTCAGCTAATTTGAGAGGCAAACCATTATATATAGGCAGCCCGACCTCAGTTCAAATCACCAAAAATTTTAGAGAAGTACAAGTATGTAGTTTGAATTGCGAAAGGGTAAAAAGGAAGAGCCTTCCAACCAGTGAAGTAAAAAAAGAGAAGAGTGAAGTTCTTAAGGGTGTTCTTGGGATTTTTTTAATGACTTAAACCTTCTATACGTGAAGTTTGTTGCAGAAGTGAAGGAGAAGTTTGTTGCAATAGTGAAGGTCAAAGTTAAGTCTATTGCAGTAGTAAAATCTCAGGAGAAGTCTGATGCAGCAATGGAAGCTGAGGAGAAGTGTAGTATCCGAATCTCATTGAAAATGAGGTTATGGAACATGTCAAAGGTTCCATCACTAAACTAAGAAAGGAATATGCTCAAGATCTTGCCAAGTATATGAAAGGGGAAGTTAGGTCTCAAATGATTCTCATAGAATCCATCAAGGATCCCCTCATCCCATATGTTTCTAAACTCGAAACTTCAAAAGAAATCTATGACAAACTACTAGAGTTGTATTCTGTAACACTACTGGAGAAGTCATCTCATTAAGGAAAGAAATTTACAAGTTGAAGATGTCAAGGGAAGATGGAATAGCCTCATACTTTATGAGGATATATGATATTTAGGATCAATTACAAGATTTGGGAGAAGTCATGTTTGATGAAGAAATGAATAGAGTTGTTTTAAATGCATTACCGGAGGAGTGGAGTAACTTCACTTCAAGTATTTATGGGAAGAAAGAAGCTACTCCATTCTAAGATCTATGGTTATTGTACAAGATTGAAGAATCTAGACTAAAGGCCAAATCTGATGTCGTATCAGGTGAGAAAAATCAAGCTTATGCTGCAATGACAAAAAGAAAGGGACAAATTAGAAAGTTTGGTCCTCGGAAAAAGAAGAAGAACATGGCTAAAATACAATGCTATGGGTGTCAAGAATATGGGAACTATAGGATAGATTGTCCTGAGCTCAAGAAGGACAATAACAAAAGAGGAAGAGAAGAATCCCACATCACCAAGGAAGTGGAGGAAGCTAAAAAGAAGAAATCCAAGAAGGAGGAAGTAATAGATATCCACTATTGAGATAGTCTTCCTAATATAAGTTATTTTCAGGTTCCTAAGTCTTCTAAGATATGACCATCATGATTCACTAAGTAAAATAACGGAATGCATCAACGCTTCATAGAAGCATTAAAAGCAAGATCTCGAGACATCATCATAGAGAAGCATGAAAAACAATTAGAGTCTATGGAAGTCAAGGATATAACTCTTGGGAATCTCATTGAAAACGCAAGTGGCAAGGTAATCTAGTACAAGGTTCATCATACATCTGTCAAATGGGAACATTTGCTAATGGGGATACTTTAGATCCTTAAGATTCTCTTATGGAATCTTCATTAAAATATTCAATGATCATAAGGAGAAGCAAGTGTTTCATCATGAATTTCAAACTTGTGGAATTCATGAGATGATGGTATAATGACATAAAAGTGAAGCATATCAAGGGATTGAAGCTCTTTTAATCAAGGAAGTTGTTGCAGGAAGTCTGGATGCCCCAAAGGAAGATGAGGTATGTATGCTCACAACCTATATTAAAGAGTCATGTCATATGGTTGCAGGTAACATGGACCAATGCCCTATCTTAAGAGGATGATCAAAAGAAAGGATCTCCTCCCTCAAAGGAATGCAAGAATGCATGGGTCACACATTCACTAGATGAAATCAACATAATATGTCTTCATATGAAGTATGAGGCAATTGACTACAATTGAGGAACTCTGATTGGAATCTCTTGGGAATGAAATGTGTGAAGAAAGGAAGGAAGAGATTGTGGAACATGCAATCATGGTAAAAGCAATCAACATTTGAAAGACCAAGAATATTTGTCTAGGATATGTCCATCGAAGATATGAAGAATCTGATGAAGTCTGAAAAAGAAAGATGCCCTTAACAATATATATATCTTTGGGAGATGTGTTGATATGTATGCAGGATGTTGTTGAAAACTAGAAGATTTCATGATGAAAGACCATCACAAAGGTAATGTTGATTTTAATGTTCATTCCTTTATTTTTACAAATATCTGGATGGGTTTATGGAGGGATTCCATGGGAAGATCTATGGATATCTTCCATCACCGATGCACACGTAGTAGGATGAAAGATCCTTAAGTAAACATGGCATGAAGAAAACATCAAGGCATCAAGGAAGGCCATATATGGGCTAATGGATCACTTTTTGATGATGACATGGTTGACTCATGGATGTAAGTGATGGATGGTCGGTGCCTTATGTAGAAGTCCCAAACATGAAGACTTCTAGATAATGAAAAGAAATTCATGGCATTTTGAAGAAGATTTCTTCAAGAAGCTGGTTGTCCCATCATCTCCACCTGAGGAGCTGTTGTATGTCCCTAATTAAGAGGGAGCCTGGAAACAATTTTCTTACTTGGAAGAAACTTGGAAATTCCTAAACCAAGAGGGAGCTTAGGTACATTCCTTCCATAGGAATGAGTACATTCCTTTATTGGAATAGATATGACCTCCCTAATTAAGAGGGAGAGATAAAAACATCATTCTTGTCTTCACTCAGGGAGACAAAATGGCAATTGGGTAAACATCTAGCATTCAATGCTCTTTGAGGATGTAATAGGGCATCCAATATAAGAGTAGTTGTTGAGGATTGATATTCTTTGAGGATTGGGAATCTAAGATAAGAATAGTCCTGGTGGAACACACCCTGAGAACCCAAGTGGGGTATGTTCCAAGAGAGACAATGATAAGGGTGTCTATAATCATTGGTCTTGCCAGCATTGGGCTAAGATATCATGGAGAGATAGAGTTGTTAGTCAAGGCCTTACTATGTGACAATGTTGGTTGATATGATGCTAAATAGATGGGTTACCAATCTGACTCTTCTTATGAAAAATTCTTCAGATTGAGAATGACCAAGTACCATTATGAATACTTCGCTAGTTAAGAGGGAGCGTTGACCATCCACAAATATAAATGTTCCTATCTTCTTACCAATATGGACCAGAGCCTTTCTAGACTAGAGGTCGATGGGGAGGTCAAGAAGCTTCACCCACACAACTTTCCTCCTCAGTACCTCTGAAAAAAGATTGAAGCCAACATGCCACCTGATAAGATAGAGATAACACCTACCCCGTACCCATATTTTCTACAGAATCTTCTCCACATCTGTATATTTAAAAAAATAAATCACATACCAATTATTCATCAAAATACTAACCTTTGGACAATATTTCGGAATTGGTTTCCATTGTTGTGCCACCCATATATTTATCTGCTTCGTTTTCACTCTCCCAAAATCCCATTTACCAACCAATGCCCTTTTGTACAATCTCGAATCCCTATCAAACATAATGTCCCTCCCAAAGATAAGTTCTTCGATCCTTGGACAAACCTTAGTAGCTTTAATATGTTTCCCCTTGGAATGACGATGATTCTTTAGAGAATATGATAGTTGGTAGGGTTGTGAATCTAAACCCTCAATAGACGAAGTGGGATATTTTCGAAGGTGTTCAATAGCTGATAGAGTAACACTCACATTCTCTTTTTTTGAATTGTAATTAATCTCTGCTAACTCAGTCAGTCATGATAACTCCTTAGTGCTGATGAAATCAAGACTACCCATAACATTCAACGTCCCCTTACCCAAAAAAAAATATGTCCATTGATCCTCCTGAAATGGACACCTATCCTCACATAACCACATTCAATGACACCTATCTTCAAATTAAACACACACGAGTACGAGATCCCAAAAGTAGATGAATAGACTTGTATGTAATGACAAACTCCCGTCACCTTCCGAATATAGTTGTTGTTAATAAATGTTGAAAATATAAACAAGTAGAAAGTCAAAAGAATCTTAACTTTACCCATAAATGTGAAGGCTAACTAGAACCAAACAATGGCAGCAAACAAGAATATTAAAATACCAACAAGAAACCACAAAGTATGTTGATAAAGAAAAACAAAAGTAATAATGGACTAGAGATATACTTAGACTAATCAATCTCCACAGATCAAATAATAACTACCACCACCAAAGATACGCATCACGAATACTCGAAAAAAATGTTCTCAAAATATTCCTTGAAAATATCCCCGAGTATAATAAAATAACCTCCCAAAGGACTCACTTAACTCCAAACCAAAGTAAAAATAAGGAAATATCACTAAGAAACCCAGATACAAACCAAAAATGTCAGTGCATCATGAATCATCCAATATCAACATCCCCGATAATATAACTAGAGCAACATATATGTTACATGCCACCACATTAGATATGAATGTTTTATTGAGAAATAAAACCAAGTTGATGGAAAGCTCCCTCACCACCCAAACAACAGATAATATTATGGATAGGTGAACAAAGCTAAGTTATTACAACGGGTGATGCCTTCGATATAGGCTCACGTAGATCTTAAAATAATAATGAGACTTTCAAAATCACAAGCGGATGTTATTTGATCGGTCACTGTTGCAGAGGTAATTGCCATCTTCTAGGAGGCCCTTTGCAATGAGTTAAATTAGAAAAATGGATTTGAAATGGTAGCTGCCAACTTCCATTCGACCCTGAAGTGTTAAATCCCAGGAATGGGATAAATCCTAATATTTATGGTGGAAAGACCTAAATTTATGTAAAACTTGACATGAAATTAGCTAGCTCCACTTTGCTCATGGCGACGATTTAATTTGAACTACAATATTTTAGGATCTATTGCTACATAAGTCTATAAGTCTCTCTTGATTTTTGGTTAGATATTGATGTTTTCTCCTTTTATTAAGTTCTTATAATATTTAATTTACCATCTCTATTAATCTAAGTTTGTTTTTATTATATTTTCTCGCAATTTTATATTTTAAGTCAATTGGGATGTTTACAAATGTTGGTTTCCTCTTATACATAATTTTCAAGAATACTTTCTAAAGAACAAATATATATTCAAAGTGATATTTTCATATTAATTTTTAATTTTATCTTTAATATTATCATAATTGATTTATTTTTTGTAAATTTTTAACAAAATGTAATTTTTTTTCTATTTTAAAAAATATGTTGATCACATGTACAATACAAAGTAGTTTTTTCAGGTGCCATAACACCAACATTTGTAGGATATTAAAGAATTCCTATAATTTCAATAGATATTAATAAATAAGTTCCAAAGATATGTTGTTTCTCAATACATGTTTCCAATAAGAAAAGCCCTTATTTTTACTAGGTATCCCTTATTTCTACTAAACACCCCCTTTTATATCCCCCAATACCTTTAAGCCCTCGGTACTCTACATGCTTACCCCCAAATAGCTATAATATATTGACCCTATTTTTCACAATTTTGAAATTCCCTTTATGTATGAAAATGATACTTGATATTAGTCAACAAGGTGAACTAACCTTGTTAACTCAGGAGCTTCACTCAATAAACCTCTGGCATATCACGTGTGTTTGTGTCATACTAAACAATACCCTTAATTTGACAACATATTGGAAAATACCTCTAAAAATCAAATTATTAACCCTCTACCAATATGAACCTAATACACCTTCCCGATTTTAAAAACCCTTGCTTTCACTAGATATTGCAGGTATTTTTTTCATTAACTTTTTTTATACCCCTTTATATTTTTCATTAACTTTGAGCTCCATTTTTTATATCCGCCAATATAAAAACCCTTTACCCCCTATTATATGCTCAATGTATTATGCCATTTTTTCTCAATAGATATCCCCCAATATGAATGCACGTGGTATGATATTGCTCCCCTAGTGAAGCCCTCGTGCTTGTTAACAACACTTCTACAATTCTTATGAATGCATGTCATAAAGTGAGAATCATGATAGTGGTCCAACACATTATAAATGATTAGATCATGGTAAGATGACATCTTAAGAATATTAATGCAATATGAATTCACCCAAATATATTGAATGCCCCTTTTCAATTGGAGAGTTAGGTTAACATCCAATTAATCCATAAAGGGTTGATATGAGAATTATGAGTTAAAATATTGGATTAATCCCTTCTAGTTCTAGTATTAACATATCTTAGGGTTCTTACAAAAGGTAGAGTGAAAGGGATAAGTAACAAATATCAAAGGAAATTATATCTTTATATTTGGAAGTGATATTAAGCTATATATATTAGTTTTAGAGATTACTTTTCTACACTTTAATCTTTGGATTAAGCTCCTTCATGATGTAGAAACAAATGCTATATATCCTCTATTCATGGACCTTTTGTTCCAAGTTATGGAAAGGGTATATCCATCTAAATCAAGGATCCAAGCTTCGTCATGTTCCCATGATTTAACAAGTAATATAAGACCAATTAAAGTTGGCATAGCTTAGCACTATTTCTCTAATGGAATCCTTGAAAATTCCATGCAAGAACCCTATTTTTTCTAAATATCCATTTGTTAATTTGAAATTTATCCTTTATTGGTGTTATTCTATTTATTCTTTCCCATTTCACTGCTTTCCTAATATTGTTATTTTGGACTTCCTTTCTCAATATTGCTTGGTCATGGGGAATAAGGTTTTCATTTATAAATATACCTAATTCCTTTTATTAGGAAACTTCGTTTAAACTATTGGTTCCATCTTCATTTGAATTGCATGCCTCTTACCTTCAATATTTTTACCAATTCTCTTTACTTTCAAAATCTATGGGTCTTTAATTTATTTGTTTTATATAAGCATGTTTAATAACTTGGTTAGAACATCTTCGAATGTTGTCACATCTAGCTTAGCTATGATAATGTTTAAAACCCCATTTCTTAAGTTTGTGATTGAAAAGTTCAAGAAACTTGTTCTTTTCTCCATGATTGGTGGGATGTCAATGTAAATTTTGTTTGGCTTCTTCTAAGTCTTGCTCTAAATTTTGTACCCTATTGTTATTTTTTTCTCCTCTATTTTTGAGCTAATTTTAGTTTTCCTTTTGTTGAATTTAATTGAAGTTTTGCAATTGAATATTAGATATTAAGCTCAATCACATCATTTTGAAATGTCTTATCCATTCCTTTAGTCCCTCTTTATTTGTTTATGTCTGTTAATATTTGACTTTATATAGTGAAAGGAATTTTCCACTCTTTGTTTCAAAGGTTTACCCTTGAGTTATTGTCCCATATTGTTGTAATTGTTATGCTTCCACATAAAAATTAAAAAATCAAATGAAAGTTAAGAGAAAATAGTGTTTGGAAAGGAAAAAGAGAGATAAGTGTTGTAGCATACCCATATGCCTCCTTTGGACATCAAGGTACTGAATTAAAATTCCTTTCTCCAATATCCAATTGCTATTCTTAATTAAAAGTATAAGAACAACATAATAAGATTCTTATGAAATTAAAACAAACTATAATGAAAATGAACATGCATATTTGAAATTCATACATTACTCATTGAATTTAGGGCATGACATAACATATTGCTACTTAAAATTGTAAATCAATATAAATCTCAACAAACTAGTTCTTAAGGAGTGGTTCAATGAATAATCATAGGAATCAACTATTGATTGCACTCCCGAGCAAGACCATGATAGAATTGAGCAAAAGGAAGCTCCTATAAGGTTCTCATCTCACTTAACCCAACCCATTTATCTCATGGCATAGCCAATTTTATCACTACAAAGTACTCAAGATCCTCATCTAGTAATTAATCCACCATGGCACTCTTTCACTTTGAAATTACAAGGGAGGTATTTCCTCTCTACAGTCCTCCAGGGATCTTCCTTTTCAATATAGGAAAAATGAGTCTACGACCATTAGTTTCTTTCTAGAAACAACCTAGAGGGAAAACACTTGGCTTATATTTATAATTAATGGGCATGGTGTTTGGTTCAATTGTGGTGGACATTCAAACCATGGGTTTACTCTCAAAATCATCCCATTTCCTTTCATCACCTCAAGAGAAAATTCTCAAACTTTCACAAATTCCTATGAACCACAAGCACATGGGATTCTCTTTGTCATTATGGGCATAATAGTGATGGGATTCACAAAGGGTCTTCCATAACCCATGTAGAAGAACAATATTCAAATGGGAGAGGAATGCTCCATGAACAATGGAATAATGATCCATAAATATTGATCAATAATTATTTTCCCTATAGATATGCATTCCTTGCAGATGTAGTTCATCCTTCTTTTTTGTAAATTGTTGCATTTTGTATTCATTATCCAAAGGAAATATTACATTGATATCATTCTAGAACCCACATGAAAACAAAGTTAACCCTACAAACTACTATCACCCAAATCAATAGACATTGGAGCCAAAATATGTTCATCTGATTAACAGTGATCAAAACTACAGTCAAATTACAATCCATCTATAACATCAAAACATCGAACTAGACTATCTATACCATCATAACATATAACCAACTAAGGCGCACAAGATGCACACAGAAAAAACCATAAGCATACATAAGGCACACAAAACCATCCATAAGCATCCATGAAAAACTAGAGGGTGCACAAAACCATCCATAAGAATTCCTAAAACTAGTAGGTGCAAAAAATCATCCATAAGCATCCATAAGGTGCACAAAAACATAAGAAAATACATGTTGTTGAAAAACTCAGGAATTGCAACAATTTTAGTGCCAAGAGGAGACCTTAAACAACAACCACGTCCAAGGCAAAAGATTTGTCTATGTACCAATGACCCATGATATGAAACTACTCAAAGCTCTTGTAAACCATAAGGCACCCAAAAATGCTCAACATAACACATATATGAGAATTGAAAGAAAGAGCGGTCACACCAAATAGCCTTGAAACCGTTTCTTCAATAAGAACCATAAACATAGTTTACCACAAAATGAAAAAACAATTTCACCATCATACCAATCATATCCACAACTGCAAATATATGAATCTGAGTGACTATAAAGAAACCAAATATAAGGGCTAAAGACCCTCCAAAGAAACCCTAGAGCAACATTCAGATCCACTTTGACACTATGATATCCAAAAGGAGTGGAGAAAGATAACAAACAAAAAAATACCATAGTTATATACTCTAGAACCAAAATATATGTGGACCATCTTGAAGAGTCTGGACCTGAAGGACATACAAAAATGTATGAAAAAAACACTTGAAACTGCCACTTCTAGTCATGATAAGAAGAAAGTAGAGTAGGTGTTTGGGCACTATTACTCGGAGGATCTGTGAGGTCACCAGAGGCAGAACCACTCACGAGGAAGCTTTCTACACGAGCCAAGTGAGAGTCCACATTATCCAAGCATAACATTTGGTTGCAAAGCATACATTTGATGTCCTCCAATGAGGAGAAAACATTATAATTCTCCACTTGTTTGTCTTTGAAATAAGGTGCAATAGAGTATCCACTTATTGATGTAAAGCCAGAGAATTCATAAAATGGAACCGCCTTTTCTTAAATCTAATAGGATTAGGAACCCATTTCTTATCCCCCCCCCACCAACTCTAAATCTAAGTGAGACGATTGATCCCTTGTCTCTTTTATATCCAACAATAAGATTTTCTTCCTCATCTCCAAAGGCATCACATCAAAGAAGCTAGTAAAAGAGTCATAGGCAAATAGACGAACACTTTTGTGCCCTATATTACCTCCACCACCCCTCCTACAATTCATTCTCTTCCTAGGAGGCATGAGAAGGGATGCAAATGAACACTGAGGATAAACACTAAATGAACCTCTGCCAATGAAAGTAGAAAAAGGACAAGACACAGAGCCTTGAACCCTAGATCTGAAGACAATTGAATCATCACCTAAATGGCACACTATAGGTCCAAAAGCTAACAAATTTTTGAGCTCACCACATCATAACAATTTGACAACCCATAGACAACCAATGGGAATTCCTTAGAACTAGAATTGACACAAAAATGCTATAACAATGACCTAAACTCCTAATTCTACCAATAGAGGTAGGAGACATGACACTTAGATCAAATTGGAATGGACCCAATATTCTAAGAACCAGAGCTTCAGACGTTGAATTCTTCTGAGACATAGAAATGAAACACTGTAAAATCACCCCAATAACAATAATTACCCACTGAGACTGAGAAAAATTCTTCAAGGACCCAAGAAAAATAGTGAACCGAGAATTTTCTCTTAAATACCCAGACGAACACACGGGGGCTTCACTTCGGGAGCAATACCATAGCACGTGGGTTCATATTGGGGGATATATAATGAGGAAAAAATGACATAATATATTGGGGAATATATAGGGGGTAAAAGGTTTTTATATTGACAGGTATAAAAAATGGAGCTCAAAGTTAATGAAAAATATAAAGGGGTATAAAAAATGTTAATGAAAAAATAGATACCTACAATATCTAGTGAAAGTAGGGGTTTTTTAAATTGGGAAGGTGTATTGGGTTTATATTGGTAGGGGGTTAAATAATATGATTTTTAGAGGTATTTTCCAATATGTACATAAATTAAGGGTATTGTTTAATATTCCATGATCGTGCGTGATATGTCATGGGTCCATTGAGTGAAGCCCCTATGGACGAACAAAATAAAAAAGCAGCTGCATCATATTCACGATGACCTAGAAACAACAAATGGAACTGTAAGCCCAAGACCAACATACTTAAACTCACCATAACACTAAGAGATAACAAGACATATTCTAGATGAGAGAGGATTAAAAAAGCCACCTCTGAAAGAGAAAATTAAGATGACACACCACCAAAAAAAACAAGAAATGGAGGATGGGGAGATGTCCTTGCTTCCTTTCACATTAAACTCATACCTCATACAACCCCTCACCATAACTGGAGATTTAAAACAATGATCCCACCGTAGATCTAACACACATATATCAACTACGTGCTGCCACATTGTGATGAGAAAGAGACACATGTGAAGATGGTACACACTTCTAAATAACATTGACATGATAATGCCCTATCCAAATATAAATAATTCATCTTTATTAATTATGAAAAAATATTATTAAAAAACTAAAGTAAAAATATGATAATAAGAAAAACATAACAAAAACTATTATACTTCCCAAAATATGTGCATCCCTAGTACACATCATTTTCTCTTCCTAAGAAAAGCATAGAAAAAACCATTATACTTCCCAAAATATGTGAATCCCTCGCACACATCATTTTCTCTTCGGGTTTTCTAAATATGATAGCTCCCTTATTTCTTTTCAATTTATTTTTATTATTTGATAATAATATATTTACGGTTATTAGAATAAAAAACATACTTTTAATTGATGATAAAATTATTCAATATTCCATTCTCATTCCACTTCGATAAATTAAAAAGGTGCAGTGTAAATCCACTTTGATAGATTAAAAAATATAAAAGATTGGTATTCCACTTTGAGCGATGGGATAAATATAAAAAATGAAAAGCCCAACTGCACTTGCAACAAAAAAATGAAAAGCCTATCTGAACCTGCAACCATGAATAAGCATGCTGAGTAGATGATAAATCCACTCAACGTCCTATCTATTATCTGAGATTACTTCACAGGCCATTTAACAACATAATGTCAATTAAACTAGTACACAAGATATGCTTCAATCTGTTTTTTCAAATGTTAAATATAATGCCAATAAATCTAACGCATTATATCTGCTTCAATACCTTTTTGGAATGTTAAATGTAATGCCAATGAAATCAGATGTGCTTCAACATGTATTTGAAACCATTT
>Ga0068628_1000705_pt1 | contig 12651 bp, 12 predicted proteins | sample InSIn2gowninarea_FD_77431 | JGI IMG/M metagenome (GOLD analysis project Ga0068628, IMG submission 77431) | Clean room microbial communities from NASA Spacecraft Assembly Facility at Jet Propulsion Laboratory, Pasadena, California, USA -... ... | reverse complement strand
GTGGTATCTGGGCTATGTAAGGTCGTTGATACTAGATATTACTTACCTTGAATGAACTAATGAATTTAGGAATACCACCAAGATAAGGTTGATTGACTCCAACCATGTGAGGTTTTGATCCACTCACATGGGTTCCACCTAACACAAGAGGAATGTTTGGGCTATGCCCCCCATGTTATGAATAAGGCGGTGGTACATTTTTCCACGTGATGGGGATAAACCAAAACTTTCAGTTGCACTGGAATGGAAGATTGAAACGATGGTAATGGTTGTGACAAAATTGTTGGTTGAATCAGAACTGAAGTAATGACAGTTTTCACAAGGATCTAAGAGGTCACATTAGGAATGAATGGACCAGAAGTAGGCATCGAATTAGATGACCAAATTAGATTTTGGTATAATGAAGAAGCATTGGGAGTTCCTGAAACTAGCTGAGCCAAGGTTGTATAACCATGTAGAAGCATAGGCCCCTTGTTTTACAAAGCATTTGTGATGGAAATGTTCCTACATAAGGAAATCCTTCTGGAGGAAATTCATATTAGGATTCATTATTAACATTAGGAGTGTGAGTAGCAGAGACTTCTAGAGGACCTCGAGGAGAGGTTGGAATCTTACCTTCTGAAGCCATAGGTGGAAATAGCTAGTGAGGAGGGATTTGAGATGGACAAGGAGATAACTCTAAAGGAACACCATGGTTGTCATATGGAATTTAAGGATGTTGAGGAGATATCAAAAATGGATTGAATAACAGATTTAGAGGGTATAAAACAAATCTCTGTGGACTCTCAGGGGTTTTTGGATTGGAGATGATTATGAGTCTTGAGGTGGGGGACAAGAAGCAATGTGTTGGATAATTGGTACAATTCCAAGTTCAAATCCTTGAGCTTCAAGTGACTATGGAATTTCAGGATGAACTCCTTGTGAAGACCCTTCAGTATCATACAATGAAGGTGAACTGTGAGGTGAACACTATGTTTCAGCCATGATGAATTTCTCTCAAGAGTAGAAGGAAAAGAGATGATTCATTGAGGGCTGATTAAAATTAAAATTTACAAGGAATTACTTAATGTGAGGCCAAGAAGCAACGCATGGGTTCAATATGTTATCATTGGAAGTTAATTTTATGGCACGAAACAAAAAATAAATCAAAATGTGTAATTCTAGGCAAGAGGGTTTACCAAGTATATGTGAACTGTTATATACACCTTAGCCGAAACCAAGGACTTGACGTACGATGGCCAATCTCCATAAATTTTGTGTTTAGTGTATCACATTTATAGGGTGGCTGACTTAGTTACCTATGGCTAAAAGATAGAAACCTAGTAGGGTCTCCCAATATATACTCGATGGTACGGGGAGCACAAGTCCGTGTTAATGTTTTCTAATCCATAACCCTTTGATGAGAACATCCCTATATACTTTCCATACTGAACTGCATCTTATATACCTTAAAGTACTAGACAACCTTGGATATACTTCTGTACTAGGATAGGATTTCACCCCCAGGATACAATGTAGGCAGTTAACGACAATTGCTATGTTTAAAGACATTCGAACACATCTCTAGCCTATACCTCTAGATATTTTTGTTAGGTTACAAATGCTCCTTAGGTTGATTGAGGTAAATTTTAAGTTTATCTTCAATTAAGTTTCAGTTTGATGGCTCAACGATGTCACCTGAATTCCTATGATGCAACTAAATGATAAGAATGAATTATTTTCATTTGATGAAGGCTAAACTAATGAAGGAAGAGAGACAACCAAATAATGCATCAATCAAGAAAAATGCATGAAAACATAACTCTTTATCTTTCCAATGCAAAACATATAAAATGAAACCTAATATTTCACTTTCACTAACAAATGCAATGCCAAAATGAAATCCTATGAGAAACAAAAATCACTTTCCTTTCACTAAGATGCACTAATCTTTTTGTTCTTTTCATTTCACTTTGATTCAACAATGAAGACTAATGCAATGAGAAAAGAGAAAAATGCAACCTAAAACAGCTAAAATGAAAATTCCATTCACTTAGGGTTTCGAATGCAAATCGTTTCAAAAATACTAAATGAAGAAATCTTTCACTTTTCTTTTCAAAACAAAGAAATCAAAACAAGAATTCACTTTCAGTGCTACCAATGAAAACAATTGTAATTTATGTTTGAAAATGGAGAAGAAGAAATTTTTAAAGCACCAATATGACTCAATACTAATGAAAATAACTTCACAATCACGAATCGAAAGCAAGTTGAAAACGATGTCCTGGTTGCAGTAAGATTCTTAAATGGAAGCAATCAATCTCACAAAAACAAGTCAAGCAATGAGCGGCGGGTGACCTAGAAATCCTAGAAGGAAATCAAGAATCAAACACACATCAACTAAGGCAAGAGACAATTGCAATCACATAAGGATATCAATCAAGACAAACACACTGTAGTTACACTAGAAAATCACTAACAATGGTAGAAAACCACTGAAAACCAGAAGAAACCCTAATTTTTTTTATTCTCTAGGATCAACAATATTGTTAAAGGAAAAAAGGCAATGAAAGGTAGAGCAACGTGACTATAATTTGAAAATCAGTGACATCAAAGAAAAAAATGTATTGGGCAAGAAAAATATGGAAAAAATAAAAATCGTCAAGATCAGAAAAGGGTTAACATTTTCAGACAAAAATCAATGACTACAAATAGCTATAGTAACACACACAAGTTAAGAAATTGATGGTTGGTCAAACTCATAAGAGAATATGATCAAAGGAATGGATCAAAAGGGTTATAGCTTCCCTAGTGGAGTTGCCATTTTTTTGTCTAGGTAAATACTCTCTGCAGATAGAGACAATCCCTCTAGCCCAATGAGTGGGACTAGCAACCTACATGACAATCTACAAGATGCTTTCCTAAATTACAATCGAAATGAGAGAAGAGGAAGATGGCCTAGCTCGTTCTGATGCTATAATGTACACCTTTTTGAAGATCTCAAATTTCCTATGCCTCAGGCTTATCTTTACTGCTCACAACATTTGAATACCTGCACAAGAGATCAAAGACACAACCAAGCATACAAGTACAACAAGCATAATCAAAAGTAAACAACTTAATAAATCAAGGAGCATTAAGATAAATGATGCATTAACACAAACATTTACGGAAAGTGAACTAGTAGTTGTACATATTAATGAAATAAGGGAGGAATCATACAACCAAGTCTTGGTGTCAATAAGCTCTCCTTGGGTGAGTTTCCAAGTCCAAGCTCAAGCTCTCTAAGCACTCCTTCACCAAGCCAAATGAGTAGCATGTAGGCACTATCTCAACACAAGGGTACAAATAATTAGAGACCAAGCATTTGGGAATGGGAGAGGGTGAATATATAGCAAGGGAGAGGGAGTTAGGATCTCTCCAAAGATAGGGGAAAGCCCTCATCTCAAGGAGGTAGCTCATAGGGAAAAGATCAACGGGAAATATTGGGAGAATTCAACCACATCCACACCGAACAACCTCAAGCTCATTGTTATGGAAGCCTCTAGATCACAAATCTTCTTGTCCTCTTTGGGAAAACTTATCTTTTAGGGATCAGCATGAGTATCCAAGTAAAAGGTGTGCTGGCAGCGCAAGGTTAGTATAGTGAAACATGCCATCAACGCTAGTTGCTAGTGTCACAATCGTGCTAGTCTTGAAATTAGGTTTTAAAACTTACTTCTTAAGGGAAGGCTCAAGGCATGTTTCCATTGGTGTTTCAGGGAGGGTCTGAACTGCATATTAGGATGGGTATATTGCATGATTTCTAAGTTTCGGGCACTTCACAGTATGACACGGGGAAGTGTAGGAGGCGTGACAAAATACTGTGTAGCACTAATGCCCTGTGTGATCTTGAGACTTGTGTTATATGCCCAAACATTTATTATCCACCCAGTTCCCTGGATTATACTATTTTCATGAATCACTTATAGTTTGATATTGGGATCTATTCTATTGAACTTAGTTCTTGTTGGTTGCATGCATGCCTATTTTTCTTTTGAAAGGTTAGCTTAATTTCATTGATTTTGGAAAATGTTTTTTTTTAGATTTCTATCATTTTAGTTGGTTAGTTATGTCATATTGGGTTTGTTATCTAAGCATTTCATTTCTACATTGATTTGCTTGTGTTATAACAATATTAATACTTCTTGGTTTTGAAAAAAGACGTCTAGTTACTCTCTCCTTGTAGAAACTCTTATTCATCGAATTGAAATTGAAAAGAATATTTTTTGCATGGTTTGAGGTGTAGTCTCATAAAATTCCATATGTCAACACCCCCTCTCAAGACATTAATCTAGTTCACTTAAAATCAACCTCGTAATAAAAGTAATCAACAATTGTTTTTCAGGATACATGCATATTAGTTTAGGTTAGCATTTTGGGATAGGTTGTTGTGAGTAAATTGCCCAAGACTACAAAACTTGAACCAGTGTCATTAAAGAGAGAAAATCTTTTTGCAGTCACATCTTATGGGACTGCTCCTCTAACAAGGGAGCTAAGCACGAGAAAAAATCGAAGTGTGAGAGAAGGTATCTTGCCTTCGATTGAATTTTGGTGGGTATACTCTATGCGGGATTCCCTTCGAGGGTATCAGAGATGATTCAAGGACTCAAGTGTCCTTCCCACACAACATATTGTCTTTGTTTTTATCTCCCCTAGTGGTGTCTATCATTTGAGGTGACCTTAGTGACCATAATTTTAGGGACAAACAAAAGTTGATTGGGTTGGGTGAAAGGATGAGCCTACTCCATCTTTGGTTTGTTGGGAGGGTAACTGTCCTCACAAGAGTGACTAGCCCCTTCTTACTAAGGTTTGGGAAAATATCAAGAGTAATCACAGCTATTGCATTAGACCAACTCTCTCTTATACCCCTCCGACAATGGGTTTCATCTCTAGCTAGTTGTGGCTATCAAACATATTATTTTTTCCACGTTGTTTGCTAATTTCTTTTAGATATTTTTTATGTTCAGGTGTGGACTCTTTGTTATCAAGACTATAATATATATCACACTTAATTTTTATTTTTTTTAAATATATCTGTCACTGTGGATACCTTCAACCCTTTTCACTGTCTAGGCAACAACGAGGTCTTCTTCCACTGAATTTGAAGGAAAATTTCAAGATTCAGCGAATTATATTCCCTCTCTCCACAAGGGATTCAATCTCCAATATCAAATACATAATCAAAAAATACTTCCCAAGATACTCTTTTACCAGAGTACTTCTTTCCTAAAGGTGTCTTGCCTCACCTTGATCCTCTTAGACCTATTTCGGTTCAGGTTGCACCCTTGTTTGTTATGTCTTCTTTGGTTTCCACTTCTAATGTCTCGATGATGACTAGTGGGTCATGTTATTTTGTGGACAAATTTTCTCCATCTTCACTTCCCACACCTACAACCATCTCAACAATGTTGATTGGTTATCCTACTACTCATACTATGCCTAGTCCAAGAATTCTGACTACCACTACTATGGGTGGATTTTAGCACCTTCCTATTTCCACCCCATTTGTGTCAGCTCTTGGGCCTTCAACTATCAATCCTATCAGTGTTATTAGTAAGACTACCTTCATCAATTCCTTTGGTTGAAATGCCTTGTTAATTTCTAACCCCTAGGAAATTACATTTGGGGGGAATGTTTCTAGCATGTACATACCTATTGGGGGCATGAAAATCCACATACCTCTATGGTACAATCTAGTCTTTCACTGATTAATATGTTCCCTCCCGGTGGACATCCCAACATTGGTAGTCCTACCCCCTGTGCCTTATGTGCCCAACAATATCCCTCAACATGGTCCTGTTGTATCTATTTCCCCCCCTCAAAATCCATTAATTCAAGGGGGAAACTTCTATCCTAGGGGAAACAACTCCTTTGTTACCCAACCTAGTATTTCATATGGCCCACCACTTTATATGACCTCAAGTCCACCACTAGGAAACTATTATCCATTGCAACCTGTGTACCCTACTAGAAACCAATTGATGGAAAGACCCTCTAATCCCTCAGGTCATCTTTCTCTACCTTGGTCTAATTCAAGGGCACATACGCCTTTGAATTTCTTAGCTACTATTGAGCATAGTCCAACTTAGCCTAGATTTTGGCAAAGACTCTGCATTTTGTGGAGCAAAGCATGCATGAAGCGCGTAGTAGAGCAACGAAATGTGAAGTGGACTGCACAGTGGAGAATGTTGAATATACCACATCGTGTAAGGGCTTTGAGGTGGGTCAAAGCCCCTCCTTTTTGTAAAAGTGCACTATTTTTGTAAGGGATCAATGGTTTTGGACCATAGTTTCTTGTTTTAGGGAGTCCATGGTATTTTCACCATGGTATTTAATGATGTAAGCCTTCGATGTAATAGTATATATAACGAGAATCATCAAATATTTTGATCTAGATCAGTGTTATGGTTGAATTGTTGTGATCTATAATTTTGTAGCTAACAAGAGGATCTACAGCTGAGTGTGTAGAGACCTGAAACTACAGCTGAGTGTGCAGACAGCCTGTAGCTTAGTGCGTAGGCCAAGATACACTTGATGTACAAGATTTATTATATTAAGGAACACTTCTTGTGGATTTAGCCCCACATTGGGGTGAACCGTGGTAATTTGGTGTCTTCATGCGTATATTTTATTATTATCTATTTTAGAGCTGCAGTTGTTACAGTTACATTTAATTTTAATGTAATGATAGTTTATGGGTTTAAATGGCATGTTTAAGTGATTGATGTAATGTGGCGAAGTGATTTATGAATGTTAAGAATAAATAAACATAATAATACCACATCCCATAGTCCCTCAAGGCTACAAAAGCCTGGTTCTGAATCCTCCCATAGTCACTTTGGGTGAGACAATGATCTGCTTGCAGATCGTTGCCGAAAGTTCCAGTGATTGAGGTTTTTTTTTTATGCACGGTATAGATTGAACCTAGGTCAGCCCAAACCAAGTCAAAAAATTGTTCCATTGCCAAAAAATAGGATTTTTTTGAGCAATATGTGGATGTGGAACCTATCAAAGAAAGAGATTCAAGATTGGATAGAACTAAAAGAGTGAGAATTTGTGAAGCAAGAAAATGGAAAGCCTCGTCTGGCATCCAAAGCTTGGTTACAAAAGTATATATTTTCCAATATCGATATGAGATTTTCTTCGCATATTTTCCTTTTGAACTGTATGAGTGGATATTGAGGTCGACTGAAAGAAAGTACTATTTTAAAGGTTCATGTTAGAATCAATTGTACCCTATAGCAAATCGGAACAACAATTATTCAAGGGCCCATGGGGTAAGTATTTGAAATCTATGAAACTTTGGATTAAGATGCTTCTATGTGGAAAGGGAATTTTATGAATGCAATCAGATTGCTTTTTTACATATGTTTAGAAGAATATCCAAACAAGAGATCGGAGTAACATGAAGTGGAAAAAGATATAGAGTAGATATAAGAAAGAGACCTCATGGACAAGACTCGAAGACTTTCATAAAGAGTGACTATAGCCCTCTTTTGAGTGAATTTGAGAATGAAGAAAGCCTGCCTGATAAACCTCAGGTAACTCCCAGTATTTAGCCTTCCAGCCTAATATTTCGTAGAAGCCAGAATCTAGTAATAGCTAGGGTGTTTTTGGCTCTCCCCCTCTTTCTCCCCCTCCCCCTCACCCTCCAATAAGAAGTATGGCTGACGATATTAAGCTACCTATTTTCATAACAGCTAGATTGGATGACCTAGAAAAATTATGTGAAGTAGTATGGACAGTGAAGCTAATCAACAATGAGAATGTAAAGAAAGCCCAACTCGCTACGACGTTCTGAGATAGAGCATTAACATGGTATATGAAGTATTCAAATAATCAAGAAAAAAGCATTTTCATATATTAAAACAATGCTGATAAGAGGGATTAAGAAACCAAAGTTTGAGTCATAGTGCATCACCGACTTGAAAGAGATCAAACAAAAACTGACTAAGTCTATTTGGTAGTTTGATTAGAGATTTAAGGTGTTATTGGATCAAGTAAGCTTCGACATAGCTCCGTAGCAACATCAATAATGGTTTATAGTTGTGCTACAACCACATATTAGATTTCCATTGACACAACAAAAGATAGAAGGTTAGGCCGAAGCTCTACACATTGCAATGAAATTGGAAGCTTTGCCTATAGGGGATACTAATGCAAACATGCAACAGATTCAGAGTCAGCTGTTGAACCTAACCTTATAGATACAATACATCAAGAAAATCAAATAAGTTAGAGAATCAAATGGTGTAGGAAGTGAAGATTGGAGGACCATTCTAAAGAAAAGTACCCTATCTTCAGAAATTACATGGCTAGTGGGGCACTGAATCCCTTTAATGCAGGGTCTAGCCTGTGGTGTAAAATATGTAAGACTAGAGGAGAAGATCGTTCAGAAGACTATTACTTGTTGCAAAAATATGTACACACTCCAATAAATATACACTACAAATTCTATAAACAAGTAGGACATGATGAGATTAATTGTTGGGCTTACAAACTAATGATGGAGTACGGTGCTAACACTTATAGAATGAAAGAAGAAGAGCATGGGCAAGAGGAAAATATACAACACATTGGTTGAGGAGGTTTCCAAGGAAGAGGTTGAGGTGGTGGAGTCGGTCGAGGGCATGGATAGATCATTTGCTATAACTGCGGCCAGCTAGGTCATTTTCCAAGAGACATCCAGAATTCCACAATGACATGTAAGTACTGTAAATCCTTTAACCATGTAATTGAAGAATGTCCTATACTTAGGGAAAAGATGCAAGAAAAAATGAATCATCATCTGACATAGAAAAATCAAATGATAAATGTTGAAAGGAGGACTAACGAACCTCGAATTAGTATTGTCACTAGAAGTGGAGTTGCAACTGGTAGTGATAAAGAAAATGAAAAGAAAGAATCTAAAAGTGCATGGGTTAGAAGGAATGCTAAGAAAGTTTCTACTTTTTATATTCATAAAGAAAAAGAAGTATTTATGGAAGAAAAGTGAGGTTTCATGGATGCTAGAGCTTCAACATCTAGTGCACAGCCAAACGTTGATCATAAAAGTAATTGCGATGTGTCATCAACTTTGATAAATATCCAAGCTTTATCACAAGAATGAGCTCCAACACAAGACCAGGTTTCAAAAATTCAAACATGTATTTTAAATTATTTTCTGTAGACTTGTATGAAATTGTTGAGAGATCAAAAGGTTATAAAAGTGCTTCAGGAATTGATAAATTCCCATGCATCCAAAGAAACACCACAAAGTGAGATGCGTACAGTCAATAATTTGCATCGATAGAATAGAATCGATGGAGAAATGAAGCCTAGTGCACAGATAGGAGAGTATGAGATGGATCAAATTATTCTCGATCTGGGGTCTAATGCTAATGCCTTGACAAAGTAGACATGAAAATTAATGGGTAAGATGAAGCTACAGTGGTCACCTATTCAATTAAGGATGGAAATCAACAAAAGATCGTCTCTCTAGGAAGACTACTAGGTGTCATAGTGGATATTGAAAGATTTCACACTACTACTATTTTTGAATTAATAGAGATCGTTGATGACATTAACCCTTATCATGCATCACTTGGAATTGACTTGGATTTTGACAATTTGTCCATAATTAATCTGAATAAGAGACAAATGATATGTGAAGGAAACAATATGAGAGTAATTGTCCCTTGGATCCATCAGAAGGAGAAAGATATACAAAATCATTTAAAGAAGAATACTATGCAGATGACATAGATAATATCTATCAAATGACAAAAAACAAACAGGACTGTACTAACCCTACTACAAAGGGAAAGTTGAGATGGAAGCGTGATAGTTCTTGTACCTCAGACTCAAAAGAAGAATTGGAAAACTAACAGAATATACTGCATGAAGTATCCACAAGGCATTGTGCAAGAATTACCAAATTAGTTTGTTGTATGATATTTGAGGTATGTAACCTGCCTTCTTATGGTGGCTTAGGTGATATAAATACTTTTCTTAATGATTATGAAGAACATGTTCTAGAAAATCAAAGGTTGCTAGCCTTGGATATAGCCCTAAAATCTACTCGTGTTATATGGTGGAATGCACACAAGAAGAATATACGAGGTTGGAAGAAATGTTGAAGACTGATGTGGCTAAGGTTTGGACAGATAGATACATAGATAGAGATAAAATATGATGGTGAAACTAATCCTAGGAAGCATATCCAACTATGCACTACAACATGGAAGGAGATTCCACAACAAGAATGGGTACATGGATTCACTCATACGTTAGAGACAATCCCTAAGAGCTCGTACCTAGAAATAGAGCTTCAACATAGTACCATGGACTCGATAGACACGGTTGGTGGCTTCCTATTAAGATTCAACTTTGAGGATGATTATACATACATAGATTTGGCCCTTTAGACCACTAAGAAGAAAATATTTGAGAATGTAACCCCACTGAAATGGCAGCAACTTGATTGGGTTGTGCAAATAGAAAATGCACTAGAGTGCTATAACCTTATTGCAGATGAAGAAGAATATCCTTGCAACATCAACATAGTAGAATCACAAGGATACTATGAAGTAAATGGATATGAGTTAGAGACACCAGACATAATGAAGCCGCTGAAGACCAGGAAGGTTTAAATGGTATCAAAAATAAACCCAAGTTTGCAACAATAGGAGACTAATGGGATGAAGAGACAATCACTAAAGTTACAGAGTTACTTTATGAATATCAAGAACTGTTTCCCACCAATTTTTCAGAAATGAATGATATAATACGATATCTAGGAGTCATGACGATTTCCCTTAAGCCTGATGCAAATCTAGTCAAACAAAGACATTACAGGTTGAACCCAAAGTATAATGAGAAAGTAAAAGTAGATCTTGATAAGACGATAAAAACATGAATTATTGAACCTGTAGAAGAATTAGAATGGGAGAGTCCTATGGTGGTGAAAGAGAAGAAGACTTAATGAGAAATTAGGATCTGTGTTGATATGAGGAAGTTGAATGATGCATGTTTATATGATCCCTTCCCTACCCCTTTCATAGATCAAGTTCTAGAAAATGTAGGAGGTCAAGAAGCTCAATCATTTATAGATGGATTCTTAGTCTATCATCATATTATAGTTGCACCTGAAGATTGGCATAAGACCACATTTGTTATAGAATAGGGCTCATATAAATACACAGTAATTCCTTTTCTATTGAAAAATGTCCCTGCTATATTTTCTAGGGTGGTGATCACAACTTTTAAGGAATACATCAAGAAGTTTTTAGAGGTATATTTTGATGATTGGATAGTAATTGGATTATGGATAAAACATGTTGAAACTTTAAGGCTTATGCTCAACACATGTAGACAACATCAAATCTCTTTGAACCTAAATAAGTACATATTTTGTGTACCTTTTGACATATTGTTGGGACATATTGTTTGTAAACAAGCACTAATGGTGGACACTGCTAAGATTGATATCATTGTGATCTTACCTCCACCTAATACAGTAAGACAACTTCGCAATACATTGGGACATACAAGGTATTACAAGAAGTTCATTAAGGGGTATGCTCAGATCACTACACCTATGGAGAATTTATTGAAGAAGGATGTAACTTTTCAGTGGCATGAAGAATGTTAGAAGAGCCTTGAAATATTGAATTTAAAAATGTTAGTTGCACCTATACTAGTGTTCCCTTATTGGAATAAAGAATTTTGTGTCCATGTGGATTCCTCTTGTATTGATTTGAGAGTGGTATTGGCACAACCAGGTGTAGGAGAGATTGATCATCCTATAGCTTTTGCAAGTATAAATTTATCTAAAGTAGAAAATAATTACGCCACTACAGAAAGGGAAGGACTAGCCATGATATATGCTTTGCAGAAGTTGAGACACTATTTCCTAGGGTCACATTTTAAAATGTTTACAAGCCACTCTGCACTGTAGTATTTGGTTAATAAGCATGTCTCAGGAGGAAATATTTGTAGATGGTTACTGTTATTCCAGGAATATGAATTTGAGATCATTGTTAAAATAGGGAGAATGAATGCAAAACCTAACCATATGTCAAGACTAGAAACAACGAAGAACCAACCAACATAGAGGATAATCTCCCTGATGCGAAGTTATTTACAATCAGAGTTGCAATTGACCATTTCACATATATCATTTAGTTTTTTACCATAGGAATGACTCCTTCAAAGTATGCTATGCAACAAAAGAAAGAATTAGTGGTTAAGGCAACTGAATTTTCACTAATATTAGTTCACTTATATAAGACAGGACCAGATGAGATGCTACACACCTTTGTTCCTTAACATGAAAGATAGATGATCCTAGCAGAGTCTTGTGGGGGCGTAGCTGGTGGACACTACACAAGAGTACTACAAAGGATTACTTCCAAGAATGTGATGTGTGTCAAGAATAATGAAGTCTTCTAGAAGAGATGATATTTCATTAGTATCACAAGTTACATTGTAGGCCTTTGACAAGTGTGTTGGAAATAATACTGAGAGGGGGGGGGGGTGAATCAGTATTATCACATTAATAAAACTTTTTCATTTCCATAATCAGATTCATATATGCTACTTCCACAACTTCTTATGATTAAGTTAATTGATCTTCAATGAGTGCATTAG
>Ga0068628_1000704_pt1 | contig 12651 bp, 13 predicted proteins | sample InSIn2gowninarea_FD_77431 | JGI IMG/M metagenome (GOLD analysis project Ga0068628, IMG submission 77431) | Clean room microbial communities from NASA Spacecraft Assembly Facility at Jet Propulsion Laboratory, Pasadena, California, USA -... ... | reverse complement strand
GTAGATGTTTGTTAATTAATATATGCTTATCATACCTATGGTGTAGGACCCCCCCAAATCCTGCGGTGGACTAGATTACAATTTGGCAAGAGATTTTTCACTATAAGAGATGAATCTAAATGGAAAAGATGGTGATCCTATTCATAGGCTTCATAAAGAAGAAGACACCTTACATTGTTTAGCTTTGAAATATTAGCAACAGGTCTTCCAAGTTCCAACGTGCCCAACACTAACGATGGCCTCTTACAACAAACCCTGCTTGAATTTGATAGATTGTATCAAAATAATGAACCTTATGAAGAAATGATTTCCAACTAAGAAATTTCTATAAACAAATATGGAAATATTAGACAACCTAAATTACACTAAACAACCTTTATATACATGTATAATACTACCTCAAATGCAACTCTCTATTTATACAACATTCCTTCAAGCTCTGCAATTTTCCTCCCTGATTCAAGAACCTTAATACCAGAATAAAAGGATCCAGATGTGGCGATTTTCTGTCCGAGCAAATTAAAAACCTCTCTAAACAACATTCCCACTTTTTCAGCAACCTATTCATTTGCATCAAAATGCACATTAGTTTGGATTTGGGGGGGGTCCTACACCATAGGTATGATAAGCATATATTAATTAACAAACATCTACCCATATGTACAAATTGCATCATAAAGTACCTTTTCAACTTACTTTATGAGCCAATCTTGTTGATGCATATCATGGAACCCTAATTTTGAAGGTGGCAAATGCAGAGGTAGAACATTGATGGAGGAATATCAGAAACATGCAATCATACTGCCAAATTTGTCACATTGAATTTGGGAACAATGTAGGTCCAATAGATTAGTATGGAATAGTCATTAATTATCATACACAATTATGGGTACTTTGGAAAAATCAAGAGCTACATAAATTATGTAAGATATCACAAGGTCAAAATAAAAAAAATAACATGAAAATTGCTTGCAAAATATAAAGTAATCGAATTAAGTGACATATCCATAAAATAAAATGCAGTCTCAATGTAATGAATGACCACATCTTGCAACTCTAGTTGCTGCAATATGATGAGAGAAACTAAGCTATAGGAATTTTCAAAAGGATAAACCCCATGCAACATTAGACATGACTACTTGTCGGGTTGCTTTAAGAACTCCATATTTCCATGTAAATTTGCCAAATCCATATTTTTCCTTTACGTTCTCCAAGTAATGTCAACAGTAAAGGTAGCTGTCTTACCAATATCGTGAGGCTACCTTAATGGTGTGTATAGCAAAAAACATATGCTTCTGAGGTTTCATTACAGAAACAACAAGAATTCTGCATGTTTTTCATATGTTATTACATCAAATTTCCAATTATTACTATGTAAATGCAAGGTATACAAGATAGCAAGAGAAAGCTATGGAAGAAGAAAAATAAATGAAGAAAAAACATTACTTGGTCAAACAAATCATCCCGGAGGTACGTTCCTAGTGATTTGTCAAAACTGCCATAATACTTGATGTGAAAGAGTTGTGAATGCTCACATACTGTCCCCTTCAACACACAAAAACTTGATAACAAAACCAATATCCTTTGATGATCAGGAGGAGAAGGTGGAAAGTCTTATTTAGAGAAAACCCATTCTTGGTTTCTATGCCCTAAAAGTTGCTCATCTATAAAAAAACTTTCTTTTTCTTTTTCTGATATTCCTTGCTTCTCCCATGCCACCTTCTCATAAATCCTTTGTTGTTATTTGATAATTAAGCTTAAGCTGGGATGAAACAGAAACAATGAAACCATTTTCCAGATCTGAATCTTTTCATTCCTTATCTTGAAGTTCCAAATATGATGTTACTGCCCCATATGAACCTGGACCCATAGGAGATATAATTTCATTTGGATATGCCTTTATTGAAGATGACATCCAGATAAATCAATTGAAGGAGTAGTTGGCAAGGAAGGTCTCTGTCCAAATGGATATATATCCCATTATACTCATGTAACTTGAGCATATGTATCTCCTATGGAGGATTTCTTAAAAACAATTTCTGTTTAAACAAGATTGATTCCATCAACACTAGATTTACTACTAACATGTGATATAGGTGGCCCCATCCCTCCACTAGTAAGAGGTGGTTTGGACTCTCCCTTATTCTTATCAATCAGAGGGTCATCTGCTAAGGCAGAGACAACTGACATTGTCTTATACATTTTAAGGTTTTGCATTTCTCCTTACTGGTTTTGTTATGAAATAGGAACAACAGAACTAGGTATCATAGAAATATATCTATCTAAACTTAATTGTTTGTCTGGCAATGCAACAATTATTGGTGATTTCAAGAGAAATTCAGGCAAGGTGGCACCTTCATTTGCAAGGAAATAGGTCTCAAGGGCTAAATGGTAAGCTGCAAACCCTGCATATTGAACGACATGTTTAGCTTTCTTCAACTGATCATGACTTGCACCCATAAGCAGGACTTGCAAACATAAGAGCAGAGTGAGTCCCATAAATTTTGACTTCAAGAAAAGATCATATAACTTAAGATCAAGATGTCACATAATTTGGAGATAGTCAACCATATGAGATACTTTCAAGAACACAATTTTGAGAACCTCTTTACTTTGTTGGAAATATTTCAGAGAAAATATTAGATTGGTTTTGAGGCTCCAATCTCCATCTGTGAATTAGATTATCATAGCATACATAATAGAAGTACAATTTCTACTAGACAGATTAGAATTTCAAGGCATATTAAGCATACATATAATACTTATTTTAATGACAATAAAATATTAAAAATGCACAATGAACCCTAGACAGTTTTCCACCCTTGGAATCACCATCCTAGACTGGCAAACAGGTTTCTAGTTTGTATTTGAAATATAGATTTATTGATTCACGTCAGAATCTGTAGGACAACATTGATCAACATGAGAAAAATTTCCTGCATAAAATAAAAAAATAAAGTTGTGAAATACCTTGCTGATTTTGGAGGAAACAGGTAGAGTGGGTCCACATGGCCTCCCCACACCAACTGGCATTTTGGGAGGGATGGGCCCCCTATTTAACAAACTTTTGCCCCCTGGCTCTCTACAAAAGTACTTGAAACTCCAAGTCATCTCATTTTTCAGTTTCATACTTTGGAGACAAGATTTGGACAATGGAAATAAGAACATCTTAGGGTGGACAAGTTTGGTATAACAACACTAAAAATAACTTTGGGAAGTAGATTTTAAAGGAGGAATAGAGTTTTTGCCAACAGAACAACACTCAAAACTCTTACTTGTTCTTTTATTTCTTATTCTCATATATTCTTTTGATGGAATCTCATTCATCATCTTGGGGAGGGTATGATCATAGAAATCATGGTGGAAGAAGTGGAAAAGGGAGAGGAGATGGTCGAAAAAATAACAGAAATTTCTCATTGGTTCCCCTATGTGGAACCACATCATATAAAGATAGAGAAAAAGGAGAAAAATGAGGTGAAAATTTGAAACTACTTACGGAATTTCCTAGGTGCAAGGAAAATTTTGGATTCATACTTAAGGGGTAAAGCCCTTTTTCTTTGGATTCCTAACAATGGGGTTGAGTTTTGTAATCTATCACTCCAAAGATTGAGGCACAATTTCAAAAGGAGCATGATGATGCACAATTAGCCACGGAAGAAAGGAGGGGAAGCAAGCATGTTCTCGTAGGTTAAAAAAATGGGCAGAAAGTTTGCTCAACAATTGAGGAAGCCTAGAAGAGATTGAACACCAAACTCTTGGAAATAATGTTTGATTGATTGCAGGAGGGAAGAAACAAACAATGGAGTTTCCCCTGCCATACATGCATGTTGTATTCCCTTTATAGAGTAGTTTGTCTCTATATTGACAAGTGTTGTTTAGAGTGGTGAATGAAGCACCCATTGGTTACAAGAGACAAGTTTTGAAAAAGTATGCACCACCATTATACAGAAGGAGAATTTCTTGTGGACTAATACAACAAACCAATCATCAATAAATTTGATAGTATGTATCCTTCAAGCCCATACTTCTTCAAAGCAATAAAGCTTCAAATGAAGAGAAGGGCATTGAATGCATGGTTGAGACTTACAAAAGTAATTGAGATTTCAAATCATGGCTATAATATTTGAATATGGATACTGATGCTATACAACGAAAATGTGTTCTTAAACAAATCCCATACAACGAAGATGTAGGCATCTACGACTCACAAAATGAAAAACATGTGAATTTTCCAAAATGCTAGAAAATTTAAAAAATAAGTAGATAAAATTAAAGATGTGGATGTGTTGTAAACTTATACAGAGGTTATGCCATAAAGACCTTTTAAACCAAGATTTTTGAGGCCTTTTTTATTTTTTTAACAATGATTTTAGGGGAGATTTTCCCTGAACTTGTATAGGGCATATTTTTTGTTGTACCTTTCAATACAGAGACAGATACAATACAAGAAATCATTTATTGACCATATTGTATATGTACAATACAGAAAATGTGCGAAAAATAAATACCCCAAGCCCAAACTAGGTTGTATGGTGACTATGCTTCAAACATCATGCAAGTTATCATAGACAATGCAAGAAGGTCACACAAAACAATTGATGCAATCATTAAGAAGGTATGACCATATGTTTGGGACACCATGTGCAGTTCATAGTTTGAATCTTGCTTTCAAAACTATTATTGTTGAAGTTGTAAAAATGAAAAAATATTTTGATGAAGCAAAAGAAAGACCTTTTTATTACGAAGGACCAACATGCATAAACAATGTGTAAACAATTTCCCAAGCTCCAACTTCTTAAGATTGGAGAAAATAAATATTCATCACACCATGTCTTGATTCGCCTATCTGTCACTTGGCGTTGCTTTGCCTTTTATGGCAGTTTATCCCAAGTGGAAAACATGGAGATCACCCAACACTGAAAAAAAGCAGTGAACATCGGAACTATCATTCTTGATTAGGCTTGTTGGGGTTAGATTGAGTAATTTATTTCCATATTGAAGCCATAGTTGATCCATTACAAACTTTGTGATATAGATAATGCAGATTAAGATAGATATTAGTTCATATGTACGTTAATTTTGGAAACGAGAGAATGGGCTACAAGAATAGCAGGGATCAAATTGTCAAAACAATTGTGACAGATTCAATCCTATGACCCAATCAATGCAATACTATGTAGCTATAGTGTAACATTGTATGATGAACACTATGATTGCATAATGATTTAAAAATGGAGTGTAAATATTCTTGGATGTCAAACCTCCATGAAAAGCTATGTATCTGTTTAGTTCTTGGACAAATTGGTTTGACATGCAATAATATCAAACCTGAGAACGAATCTTGGTGTAATTATTTGGATATAGGCCACTAAGTGAATAGATCCATGTGAAATTCTTGTCATTGCCCATTCAAATTCATTGTCATAGAGTATATTCTTATTTGTTGCTGGAAATGAAGTTTTCTTCCATATATCAAATGGAACAACATTAACCAGTGTATAACAAATTGATAACAAAGAACATCACACCACTGAGCCTAACAATAACTTTATTATTAGAAATCCATTTTGATTTTAGAAGCCAACACGAGCAACTTGCTCATATTTTGGCCTTTTCTATCTTTTCCAGTCATAATGATGAGTACAAAACTTATAGACTATGTCCATTTGTGGTCCCTTTACTGTTGTTAATAATCTCAGCATGTGTGCAGGTTCTAAGTCATTTTTCCTTTGGGACTGTGGACATGTTTCAAAACACTAAGACAGATTTTGCGAGCACATCATCCTCATAATTTTGCACACATTCATTCATGTGTATGGGATCATGTTACTATAATCCATAAAACCATGAGTGGAAAGAAAATATGCATCACGATAAACTATCTACATCAAAATGAAAGGTACATGCATCCCCATGATCAACCCAAAACAAGAAGCATGCGATCACCAAGAACCAAACCATCAAAGAAAAGATGGAAACGAAGTAGCAGAGGGTTTGTTAGATTCATCAACAAACTATTGTACATATACATGAAAAGTATCATCTCAAAGCTAAGCATCACTACGTTTTGGAAGGAGAAGCATCGCTAGGCTGTACACCTCAAGATGAAGTACCAACAATGATGACCTCATCTAGCAAGGGAAGGCTAGAATAAAAATCCAAAGGAGAGGATGGAATAGATGATGAAGTAATCCCTTTAGTCTCGACTCTCCATAGACTATTCAATAACTACAAAAAATGAACTCGGAGGAGTTTGTATAGGTGGACCAACATATGATGGAGATGTGGAAAGGTACAATACAACCAACTGGGAGTCATCAACAAGCAACCCAACAAGAGAAGAAGAAGCATGTTCCATGGATACATGTTGAGAGTCATTGCTAGAAAGGAGCTATAGAAGATATCTTAGCAGTCATCATGAAAAGGATCATCAAAGATAGCATCATGATGCTTAGTCACTTGGTGAGAGGTAGGGTTATAGAGATGATACCCCTAAAAAGTTTCATAGTAGCCAACCAAAGTCCTATCGGGAGTCTAATGGACAGGAGATATATCATGTCTATCATCATACAAGTGGGTCCATGCACTTGATCCAAAGAACCTAAAATGTGAGATAGAGGACTTCCAGCCATGCAACCAATAAGATTCCGACCTTGCATCAAGGAAGAATGATCAGGTTACAAAGTAATGCTACTGTTTTGTTCCTAATCATTGGCTTATTTCATCCCAGAAGGCCAACTAAAATACGAATGTAACTTTCTGCTCCTATCCATTGTCTGTGCTTTTCTTTCTCCTCACTTAACCTTAGTAATTCACTAAGAGCATACAACAGATTTTGCTCCTCATCAGAATCCAAATTAGGTTTCAATAAAGCTATTGTGATCATTGTATTTCTATCCTTCCACTCTCTATAGACCTTCAGAGTATGATATTTGGTCTGAGTTATTTATTGATTAGAACTTGATTAGTCATGGGACAAATAGTGTGCCCCTCTACAATTTTTTTTTCAATAGAACTTCTGTAAAATGTTTGACAAGAAGAAATCTCAACAAGACCTTCCATTACCTCTCAAGAAATTGGGCAGTAAAAGGATTGTAAGGGAGGCAAAGAATGACTTCCCAAAGATGGTTTTGTCTCGTAATATATCTTATCCCTCTCTTTTGTAGAAGATGCCACATCTGCACAATGAAGTAATCCAATGATTGTTCCATTTGCAAAGCCTCTGCTTCAATTTTTTTTCTCAATATGGTATCTTCAATATCCCTTTTAAACTCGTCGTATTCTTATTTCAAAGCCGATGTATCAGTGGAAACTCCCACTACTTTGGTAATCTACAAAGTAATTTATATGCGTAAACACTATCAGTATGACTTTCTCTGATCCAAAATTCAATTTTATCAACAATTTCCTCTTCTGCCACTGCTTCCTTGAACTCAACATTTTGCATATCCTTACAAAGCTTATCAATTTTTTTGTCTAATAGAAAAGACACATCCAATGCTGAAAGAGGAAGAAAACTCAGAGTATGTCCAATTTCCCTCGTAATATCTTGCAATTGTGAATGGTTTCCAGGATTCTAAAATCCATTTGTGCAAATCAACTAAACAAGGGTAGAGACCATTGATGCAACATACAAAATCAATGGTATTATAAAAGTCCACTTAGATGACAACACCTTTCACTATTGGAATAGTTATGGCTGGAGCCTCCAGAACCAAAAATTGAAGAGAACGTGGGACATTCTTCACAGTATCAATGAAAGAAGCCTTACTCATATTACCATTAGGGGGGAGATGACGTGGTATGAATCTAATATACATGCTAGCTTTTGTGGATTGCCCAAGATGGTGTTGGCATTATGACACAGGTTTGGCACTATGACATAGGTGTTGTCCTTGAAGGCAACTCACTCAGATGACAGATCACAATTCAGGCTCTCAGAATAAGGAAAAAGAAATATACATAGTTTCCACTTAACCAAGGTGGATATACACGCGGGATCGCTGATCAAAAGTTGCGTATGCATATGCATACACTTTCATGCACGAAAAAGTGCATACATGTCGGAAAAATCATTTTTAGTTAATGGTATTTGGTCCTTGATATTTGGACCTATGGTTTTGGACCATGGTATCTCGTCCGAAGTGTTGAACCCAGTTATTTGGACCCAGGTATTGGTTCTAAGTGGTTTTTGACCATGGTATTGAATAAGGCCTAAGACTATAAAAGGGGAAGGAGATAATTAGGTAAATGCATTCACTCAAGTGTTGAATATCTTATGAAGAGCAAGATCTAGAATACTGGTGATTGGCTTATGGTGCATAGCTGGATCTGAATCAAGGAGGAACCTGAGCGCTAGGAGAAGGATAAGTTCTATTGAGGGGTCAAGATCTTAAGGCTTGAATAGTAGTATCTTTGTGTGATTTTGATCTGTTATATTTGGTGCATGACTTGGACTATAAATCTGATAATCTGGGTATAATTTATGTGTAAATAATTGAAAAGGCTAAATGATCTTTTATAGATTTGTACGCAGTTTCTACACAACAAAGGCGCGTGTACACGCCGGTTTGGTAATTCAAAACAATGTATACGCAGGTTTGCCTTGATACAGAAGCGTATGCATGCAAGTTCTTCATCTTGAAGTAGCGTATGTCTCATAAAATATGTTTTACTACTTCTATTTATTGCTACAGTATTCTGGGTTCAGGATTGGTGTCTGGTTACTGTTACTGTATTTTGGTTATAGCATTCAGAGAAGTGATTGATTGATTCAATTTTGGTTGGTGCAAAGGGGATTGGTTGATGCAGATATATTTGATGTTTGATTGATGTTACTTATGGATCCAGTCTGAAAATTTATGAAACGTGGTCCTTGGAAGAAAAGAGAAGGTTGTAGCCTTTTGTAGGTCAGCACCTACGTACTAGTACATCAGCTAGTACAAGAGCTAAGGGGGTTGTAGCTCCCTTCCAAAAGAAACTGGAGAACGAGAGAAGGTTGTAGCCTTCTGCAAGTAGAAGCCTGTGTACTGGTATAAAACTACACCAGTACAGAAATATTGTAAAAAGAAATTTCTTATTAACAAGAAGATAGAGAAGCATTGCAGTAGGTGGTTTTCACCCACATTGGGTTTCCACCTTATATCTTGTGTTCATATGTGATGGTCTGTTATGTTTACTACACCTATTTACTGAAGTTTTGATGTACTGATTAAAGATCAAATAGATTAATTAAATCTTTAGTTGACTGAATATACGCTGGTTTTTGTAGACACACTTGTGTGTATACGCTGGTTTCCATATCTGAAGTAGCGTATATCTAAGTTTGAAAATGAAAAATTATTTGACTTAATAATACTGATTCACCCCCCCTCTCAGTATTATTTCCAACAATTGGTATTAGAGCAGGTCCTTCAGAAGAAGCTTGATCGCTTAAAGGAAGATATATCATCATGAGCAACTACGAAAAGGAGGCATCCATTAGGCCACCAATCTTTGATGGAAGCAACTTCATCTACTGGAAGGTAAGAACCACAACCTATCTTCAATCTCTTGGTGCAGAAGTTTGGGATATCGTGGAAGGAGGATACATTCCCATCAACAACTCCTACAGATACAACTGGTAAAAAATAATATGAAACAAATGCAAAGGCAGTCAATAATCTATTGGGGAGTCTATCTCAATCAGAATTCTTCAAGGTTATGTAGCTCCAAAACACCAAAGAAATATGGGACAAGATCATTCTAAGCCATGAAGGAGACAATCGAGTAAAATATGCAAAACTACAATCTCTCAGAATTCAATATGAAACTCTCAGAATGCACAATGATGAAAGTTTGGCTAATTATTTCTTACGTATAGATGAGATTGTTAATCACATGAAAAACTTGGGTGAAGAAATAAAAGAAGTTACTTTAGTTGAAAAAGTTCTAAGATCTTTGTCTTCTAAGTTTGAATCAAAAGTTTCTGCCATAGAAGAAAAGCAGAATCTTCAGAGTATTGCTATGTCACAACTGCACGGAATCCTAATTGTTTTCGAAATGAGAAAAGGGGGACCACCAGACATGAGAGAAGCTGCATTCAAAGCTTCAAGAAAAGGAGAGTACAATGAGTCAGGGCATACATCAGAAGAAGAGGAAGAATCAAACTTTGTCAAGAACCTTCAACGGGGTTATGGAAGATTCAGAGGTAAGCTATCTTTCAAATGTTTTGCTTATGGGAAAGTCGGTCACTATGCAGCCAAATGTCCTCATAAAGATATGCTTGATAAAGGTAAGGAACCAGTTAAATGGAACATAAAATAGAATGTAAGTAGGAAGAGCTATTATACACATGAAGAAAACGATGGACTTTCAAATAATGATGAAGATGAACATGGTAATGATTATAGAATTTTGATGGCTTTTGAAGATGATGATTTCTTGGATGCTATAGATGAAGATGATCTCTATGAAGAAATTTCTAAACTTAAAATTTGTTTAGAAGAAAAGAATATGATCATAGATACTTTGACATTCCAGCTTGCTGAAAGGGAAAAACACAATGAAAAGTTAGAATATGAAATTGTGGGACTTAGAAAAGATATTGAAAAAAAAAGCTCTTAATCTTAGATTTGCTAAAGGATCTAAAACTTTAGATGAGATTATCAAAGTGCAGTGTTCTCCTCTAATCAAGACAGGTCTTGGATACACTGAAGAAGTATCTCAAGCACAGAAGCCATCCACCTCCAAAAGTTATCTTGATGTAGCAAGTAGAAGTGAATAGGTTGACAATCGTCAGCAAAGGCATAAAACAGATCACCAAGTAAATCGGGGTCAATATACTTCAAGGATGAACATAAGCTTATACAATCAACCATAGGTAAATCATTCTCAATTTGCCTCAAGAATGAATGTCAATGGAAACTACAATCACCTAGATGGTAGATTTGATAATCGCAAGAATTTCTTTAATAGCCAATGTTTTTCATGTCATAACTTTGGACACAAAGCTGATCAATGTGTTGCCTACAAGACCATCATGTCTCGAGAAGCATGAAATCAAAGGAGTACGACTGGGATCATGAAGAGGACCTACAATAAATTCTCTACTCTTGAAAATGAAATAGAATGCTCTATTTGTAACAATTTTGGTCATGAAGATTCTGAATGCAGGAGTAAGTTTTGGCAAACATCTCAGAAGGAGCAACTTTCATTGGGTCCCAAAACATGGAGAAAGAAAGAACCATAACTAGAAATATCTGGTATATCCTTATATGCAAAAGGACAAGAAAATCAGTGGTACATCGACAGTGGATGTTCGAAGCATATGACAGGTGATAAAGAAAAAATTCAGACATATAGTGCCTTAGAAAAGGAAAGGAAGGTCTCATTTGGAAATGACACACCTGCACTCGTAAAAGGTAAAGGTTCTATTCTTTTGAAAGAAAAAGTCAAAGCTAGAAATGTTATGTAAGTTGATGGCTTAAAGCATAATCTATTGAGTGTTAGCCAAATGTGTGATCAAGGAAATGAGGTAATATTTCGATCAAATGGATGTATTGTTCGTGAGCTTGATACAGTAGAAATAGTGATCAAAGGCATAAGAACTCCAAATAACTTATACATACTCAAGGGAGGACAACAACAATGCTATCTGAGAAAGAATGATGAACACTGGTTGTGGCACAGAAGATGCATGCAAATATCAGGCGGTTCGTGATCTCCCAGACATCAGAATTCTAGACAATACAATATGAAAATCATGTCAGTTTGGTAAGCAAACCATAACTAATTTCTCGGAGAAGGAAGGATCAGCTAGAAAGCCACTTGAACTTGTCCATACTGATTTATGTGGTCCATCAAGGAAAAATTCACCTCGAGGAGAAGAATACATTATATTGTTCATTGATGACTTTTCTAGGATGTGTTGGATAGGTCTTCTGAAGCATAAATATGAATCTTTCAAAAAGTTCAAAGCTTTCAAAGCCTTGGTTGAAAATGAATCAGATCGCAGAATCAAATGCCTCAGGTCTGATCGAGGAGGGGAATTTACCTCGGATGAATTTTTCGACTTTTGTGAAGAACATGGAATAAGAAGGGAATTCTCTACTGCAAGAACTCCTCAGCAAAATGGAGTAGTGGAAAGAATGAACAGAATGGTTATACAAATGGCTCATGCTATGCTTGATGAATCTGGAACTCCTGCAACCTTCTGGGGTGAAGCTGCATTTGCTGCTGTTACTATTCTCAACAAAACAAACGTTCAGGTAAACAAAACTCAAACTCCTCATGAACTTTGGTATGGGAAGACTCCTATGGTAAAATACTTCAAGGTTTTTGGAAGCAAATGTTACATCAAAAGGGCTGATGAAAATCTTGGCAAGTTTGAACCTAGAGCAGATGAACGCATTCTGTTAAGTTATGGTATGTTCTATGCTTATAACAGTTTACTTCTTTTTCTTATTATATTCCACCGATTAGCAATCACATGTACATAAAGTAAAGTGCAGATAGAACATTAAATGATACATAGAAAACAAGCCAAGGCAAGAGACACAAGATGTGGCGGCTAGCCAGGGACAAACCCCACAATGTGTGGGGAAACCCTTTGATCAAATCTTCTTTTATCTTCAATAATTCAACAGAGAGAAATAGTACAATAAATCTGAT
>Ga0068628_1000703_pt1 | contig 12670 bp, 12 predicted proteins | sample InSIn2gowninarea_FD_77431 | JGI IMG/M metagenome (GOLD analysis project Ga0068628, IMG submission 77431) | Clean room microbial communities from NASA Spacecraft Assembly Facility at Jet Propulsion Laboratory, Pasadena, California, USA -... ... | reverse complement strand
AGCGGTGTCCTTTTGGTGTTCTTTCTGAGGAACTTACCCTGTAAATTCCTACATGGTGGGGTAGGAGTTGGGACACTCGGGACCACCAAGGTAAAACTAACCAGACAGGTAAACCAGGTTAACCCAGGGAGGGACAACGTTTCCATATAAGGAGCACCAGCATTTCCAAATGAAGGAAAAGGACTAGGATTCCCATCTGAGGGGAATCCTTGACTGGTAGACTCTGGAAATGTTGCCATTGGAATTGACCTCTAAAGAAACACTATGAAGATAAATTTAACCAAGAATATTTCATGGGCAGTTAATTTTAAGACATTGAAACAAAAATTTCCCTTTTCATATTTTAAGAGTCGAGAAAAGGGCGAAAGGGGACTCTAGTCGCTTTCAGAGCTAACAAGCTTGAAAGGACAAGTGCTCGATGATATTTTGACTTTAAATAGTCCAAAATGCCAAAATGACTGCTTAGGCTAATCTAGGAAAAATGATTACCAGGTAACTATGAACTGCAGAATACTTACTGGCGAACCGAGAAGTACGGGCAAGAAATCTCCCCAAATGCTGTGTTCGGTGTATCACGTTTACAAGGCGGCAGACTCAGCTTCCTATAGATAAAGGATTGCAAACCTGGCAGGGTCTCCCTTTATATACGCGACGATACTGGGAACACAAATTCGTACTAAAGTTGTTTAGTGCTGAAGCGAATGACATCTGCTAGGTTTAAAGATGTTGGAACACGTCTCTAGCATAGACCTCTAAATGTGAGCATTAAGTTTCAATGCCTCCTTAGGTTAATTCAATAAATTTTAATGGTTGATCTTGAATTAGGTTTCAATTCCAAGGCCCTACAATTGTCATCTGAAAATCCTATATGCAGCTATATGAGAAAATAAATCTTTCTTTGATGAAAGTTAACGCTAATTGAGGGATAGAGAGCACACAATCAATGCAACAATCAAAGAATGAAATCTTTCACTAATACACGTCCTAAATGCACTTAATATTCCCTTAACAACAAAATAAGTTTCATTTCATTTCCAATGCTTATGATGATGCAATTCTAGCTTCTTAATGATGCTACTAATGCAATAATTTTTCTTAAGTAAACTAGAATGATGTTCTTCTTTTCATAAAATGCAAAATGAATATTTCACATAAATCACTTTAATGGAAATTTTCACAATTTCGAACAAACAAGCATCAATCAAATCCAAAGCATGATAAATGAAACTAAAAGCAACTTCTTCCCTGAATTGAACAAACCAAACACATAAATTCTTCAATTGATAAACCAAGCAATGTAATCTATGCTTGGAAAGAGAAAAGAGACACTAGAAATAAGAGAACAAATGAGACTCTTTCACTCATTCAATTGAAAATGAAGCAATGAAGATGTTGCAACGGAAAGATGGATTAAATGAAGCAACAAATCAGAAATTTGACACAATAAGTAGAAAAACAAATGAATGGTAATTGACCTAGATGCCTGTTTGGTCAATTTAGTGTGGTCTAAATTGCTATTAAAATGTCAATCCGGGAGTCGTAAACTGATGAAGTGAAGTGCACTGTATGTGCTAGATAACCGTTTTCCTATTCTTTTGTCGTTTTTAAGTTTTTTAGCTTGTTTTTGGTTTTATCTTCTGTGGATTCCTAGTGTGAGATGGCGAAAACTGAAAGTTAAGTGTAGAGGGGGATGGTGGATTCTACAATGATTTTCCAAACTTTAAAATTCTCAAAAAGAAAGTTTCAAACTGACTGTAATGAAATCAACTTTAAAAAAGAAATGGAAATGTACTACAATAGTGAACTAGTGATAATGGCCCAGTATCCTTGCTGCTATAAAGAAAAGAAAAGAAAAACTGAACTTAAATCAACTCAAAGATTGAAAGCAAGTAAACTAAATCACACTACTTCAGCCCACATTCTGACCCTTCACCTTTCGACTCGCTCCGGCTATAGGAAGCAATCATAAACAAGCTGAGTAACATGATATCTAAATTGCATAAAAGGAAACTAAGATTTCACTACTCATTCATGTTTCAATTCTTGAAAATGACATAAGCAATTCAATCTCTAACTTGTGGAAAAGCAAACTAAATCATACTACAACAAGTAATATTCTGATTCCTCCCTAATTGAGTCACCGGGCTTATAGAAAGGAAATCATAAACAAATGAGTAATATGATGTCTATGTGCAGAAAAGTAAATAAGCAAAGCAAAACTAAAAAGAAATGACAATGCGGGAAATTGAAATTCAGTAAATTAAAATTCAGTAAATGAACATTAGCAGAAAGGACAAGATGATCTCATGTCAGTAGTTATAAAAAAAATGTAAATTTGCCCGGGCTGCCTAAGAAAACCTGTAAGAAAAGCACTGATCAGCTGATAGCTATAAGAAAATATAAATGAAAATATAAACAACATTGAATTATAAACATCAAAACAGCATGTTATATACAAGCTAATAATTATGAAATCATGAACATAATGAAAGCAAATGAGAACTATACAGAGCTTTGGTGTGCAGGGGCCCTCAGCCACCTCAGCCAATCAACGATCAATCACAAAAACGAGCTCAGGAAAGTAGTCTTCTCATGTATTAAAGTAACAATAAGACAACGTAAAACATAGTACAGTGGGGTGCTGATCACAGTTTAAAATTACATCTCAAAAAGCTTAACTACAGAACGTATATCAACGCTTTATTTATAAGAAAAGTGCTGCAACTAACTCCTAAATCCTACGCTGCCAACTGCATTGCCAGAGACACATAGATCTCCTCAGCTCGAGATCTAGCGTAATGGTCATTATGTCAATTAAATCCTCGGAGTGGTAGCTGTTAGATTCGGTTCACGGGGTTGATCTCCAGGTGTGCCAATATCTCCGTGAGCTGAGGATTGTGCCACGCAAACCTTCATGTGATCAAAACAGAGACGTGCCACCGCTAAATTCCTTGGTTGGCCTTGCCTTTGACCCTCGTTGACCGTGACCGTTTATGAATGATTTGGCTGATATGATGGGACACGTTCCATGTACACGTCACCAGTAGCTTTCCCATGTGGCCCGTTTCTTCATAGGATACCTGTAGCATAGCCTTTAACAAAATGGCTGCAGAAACCTGTGCTGGCTACGGAAACCTGTGCTGCAGCTGCCTGAACAAAAATCTAAACCAAACAACAGTCATAAGCATAGTTAGGAAACCATGTCAAAAACTCTTTTTAGACTATAATGCAATGATTTAACAACTTGGTGGATGAAGTAAGTGGAAAAAGAAGGCTGAGAGGGTGTATAACAAGGTGCAGGTTTGAGGCTCAACAATGCCCTAGGGTCATAGAAACCATCCAAAAAACTCAAAAAGTCAAGCAATGAAACGTCAAGTCAATCAATCAATCAAAGCCAGGAAACAAAGCATCCTAGTCACTTCTAGGCAGAAGAAGAGAGTCTTAGGGTCAAGACACACTGGCATTGGAATGGGAAAAAACTCTGATTTTTTCTTAACTCAAAGATTGGCACGCTTTTTGGACTGAAACTAGCACTGATCGGCATGACCAACATGACTGGCTAGGTTACAACTAGCGTTGATAGTTGATCGGTGTGACTCTTTGGCCAAAAATAGCGCCGATTGAGGGATTCAAAGAAAAAATAAAAAATAACTTCACATAGGGGCAGGCTTAACACATCAGAGGGTGGGCTAACCAACAACTTGACTTGATGAACAAACAAACAACTGAATGGAAGATGACCTAGATGCCCTAGGGCCACAACCATCCAAAGACTCAAAAAATTGAGTAAGGAAATCTCAAACCAAACAAGCACACCAAAAAGGCTAATGAAGCTTTCTAGCCAGGGAGAACAACAACAAAACAGGCTAAGAGGCATAAATTATCAGGGCAAGACACACTGGTTATGATTTAGGAGAAAGCCTAATCTTCACCTACAGGAATCAACATGATTGTCTAACTGAAAACATGCGCCACAAGTAGGTACGACACCATTGTTTTAGAGAAATTAACGCTGGTCGGCATGATTGTTAGAAAATAAAACGTGATGATTGAGGATTTCAAGGAAATAAAAAAAAATAAATTCAAATCTCAAAACCAGACTCGTCACTCTAAATTTCAGAACCAAAGTAGTAAACCAGCCAAAGCATAAAAAACGAAAGGGAAAAGGTGATACAACAAAAGTTCACACAAACCATGAAGTGAAAATCAATCAAAAGAGAGGGATGGCTTCCCAGTATGGTCGCCCATTTGTGGTGTAGGTAAATCTCCTCTGCAGACAAGGGTGATCCCTCTAGCCCTAGAGTGGGTCTAGCCACAAACATAACAACCTAATGTAAACTTACTTAAACTAGAATCGAATAAGAGGGCCTACCTCTTAGAATGCTACTTTGTTTGATGATGACCTCGCTCCTTTGCTCCAACTTCTTTTGAGTTCTTCTCCTTTGAATACCTGAAACAAATACACAAGAGACAACAATAAACATAATAGCATACACTTGCATTCCATTTACTTAAAAAGTCAAGGAATCTTAAGACATTAAATGTAATATGACATTCAACGTAGGAAATAAATCATTAGTTGAATTGATATAAAGCTCATAAAGAGATACAACCAAAGCCTTGATGTTGTAGGTCTCCTCTGATGTATTCGGGTTCCAAAACCACTTCTAAAATCTCATGGTTAGCCTCAACAATGGGATTTTAAGGCTTCTTCCCTTTAGTTCCAAACCAAACCAGACACACTTTTCTCCCTTTACACACATGAACTAGAAAACAAAAAGCTATAGATATATTGCTGGTTATTCAAGCTCCAAAAAGACTAGTTCAGCTTGGAAAAGGAGGAGTTTATATAGCTTTGATGGAGGGGAGATGGTTCCTCTTATTATGGGAGAGGCCTTATCTCTTGGGTTTGTTCCATCTCAATAGGGGAAAGGAGACCAAACTAAATTCCTCGTCTCTATCCAGCCCAACCATTTCCCAGACTTTTATTATGAAGCTTCTAGACCTGGAAGCTTCGACTCCATATTTAAAAAACTTTCCAAAAGAGGATTAACACGAGTGATGAAGGGCTCACTTGCGCTGTATGGCGCTAGGCTTGGTTTTAAACCCTGCAAATCGGCTTGAGGAAGGAATTGAGCACTAGTGCCGGTCTTGTAAACTGGGATAAAAGGAAGATACTTGGGAAATGTTCTGCCCATGAAGAGGGACATAAGGGCAGTCTCTTCATGATGGGAAAGCACGTAAGGTTCACTATAGAGTTCCTCCGGGATCAAGGAATAGGGAGTACAGGGACAATGACAAAATGTTGTGTAACAATTATATGTATGTATGTATGTCATTGTCTGACAGGGTCTTCAGGGATCATGATTGTTTTATGCTGATGTTTTTATGTATATATGTATGTATGTATGTCATTGTCTAACAAGGTCACCAAGAAATTTTTTTGTGGAGCAATGATTTCTTATGCAGGTGAATGGCATAAAGGGGTTCCTAGTTTATGAGGAATCAAGTGGGAATAGTAGCCCTGATAGATCTATGAGGTTAGTATCATGTGGATATAAATTGATATTCTTTGTTTGTGCTATGCCTATGTTTATGCCATGGCAGGTAACATTGAGGGATACTTCAACGGAATGAAAGCAATGCGATCTATGGCATACTGGGACAAGCATGTATTGTAGAAAGACACTAGAAGCAAGGTTTCTTGGTAGAGTTAGTGTGTGGTCTTTGGATGAGAAGTACTATTGTTGTATACATGTTGTACATGTTGGATATGTGGTGTTGTGTACATATAGTGTTGTGTGCGTGTTGTATGTGCAGTACTGTGTACATATAGTGTTGTGTGCCTGTTGCATATGTGGTACTATGTACATATAGTGTTGTGTGTATGTTGGATATGTAGTATTTTGTACATATAATACTATGTGTGTGTTGTATGTGGGGTGCTATGAAAATATGGTGTTGTGTGCATGTTGTATATGCGATGTTGTGTACATATGGTGCAGTGTGCATGTTGTACATGTGGTGATGTGTGCATGTGGTGTTATGTACATGTGACACATGCGGTGTTGCATGCATGTTGTGCAGGTGGTGCTGTGTACACGTCGTGCAAGTGGTGTTTTGTACATGTGGTGTTGTGTACACGTTGTGTAGGTGGTGTTGTGTATTGTTGTGCAACAAGTGTTGTGTACATGTGGTATTATGTATATATCGTACGCATTGTGTTGTATACATGTGGTATTATGTTATGTGTATTGTGTGGTCATTGTATTTTGACATATGTATTCATTGTGTTGTATTCTATGTACGTATATGTATTGTGTTGTACACCGAGTGGGTGTATGTATTGTGTTGTGTTGTACACTGGGTGTAGGTGTATGTGTTGTGTTGTACACTAGGTATAAGTTCATGTATTGTGTTGTGGGGTACACCAGGTGTAAGTGTATGTGTTGTGTGGTACACCGTCTGTGGGTGTATGTGTGTGATGTACATTGTATGTATGTGTACGTGATTGAAGATAAGAGAAGGTACTGGGTGTTTTCTGGGTTTGGTAATTGATTCGTTGTGTATATAGAAAGGACAAAGGGCAAAGGTAGAAGCAAAGGACTAGTTGAAGGATAAGTATTAATATTTTATCTCAGTTTTATTATGAATATGATCTATGACTCTAATTTATGATGGTTACATGTGATCGATGGTTCTAATTTATAATGGTTTAGTTTTGAGCTTATTGGATGTGATATGTTTACTCATGATGATTTGATCAAAGAACTAGTTTGACTTGTTGTGACAGGAAGTGAATAGAATTCCAAGTGTACCTTATTAACGAGCCACCAATGAGGTATGATGTGAATTTATTTCAATTTATTTTGAATCTAATGAAATTTATGTGCTTGATATAGGAAAGCATGAAAATTCCCAATTGGGTGGTTGGAATTGACTGCAAGAATGTTAGCAGCTGTAGTGAAGGGAATTGGAACATGCAAGAATATGTTGGTAAAGCAATTTAGGAGAAGGGCCATTATGGGACACTGGTACCCAATAGTGTCCATTTATTTCCATAAGCATACTATGACTAGTATGATGGTTTTGTGGTAGAGAGATGCCTGAATTTTTGGACCTTTTGATGTGAGGAAACCTTGCCAAGGGAGGGGTCACTCGAGGGACTGTGTAGCAGAGAAGGGAATGCCTACAAAACTTGGAAGGTGTGTGACTGTACGAAAGGGGGTGACCATATTTTCCAAGGGAATTTGTAGCAAAGAAGGGAAGTTTTGGGAATACATTCATTTTGGTCATTAGAATTGAGAGATGGAATCATAAGCACATTAGGAGTGTGCCCTGGAACAACGAGTTGATAATTTTTCACTGAGAGGACAAGTGGTACATGATTGTAGCACTAGACATTGGATGCAGATTTGACTTTAACAGTGAATTCTGGACTTCCTGCGAAGGAGGTGAATCTTGATACTACTTTTGAGGGTGGAGGTGTAAGCCTCTAGATTCCCTTGTTGCTAATACGAGCACCATTTCCTTTTATTTTTTGGTTGTGCAAATGTGCATATATGTATATGTGTATATTATTGTAAATATTGTATTGAGCGGTGTTATAAATCTCCATATACAATATGGTTATTTTTCGGTTGAAGAAAATGTGCATGAGTGTATATGTGGTTGTTATTCTAAATATCATAATGAGCTGTGTTATAAAGATCCAGTAAACAACATGATTATCATGTTTTCAACATGATGCCATTATAAATACTACAACGATATATGTTATAAAGCTCCATGGGAAGTATGTTTTGTTTTTAGTGGTTTGCTAGTTATAGGTATCATAGAACACCAAGGACAGTGTTCCCTCAATGTGGAGGGTTTTGTAACAAACTCTGGTTTAATTTCCATGGGACACATATTCCAAGTTGGATGGTGGGTAAAAAATCCTAGTGGGTGTCACTTTCCATTTATTATGGCTAAGGAAATTAGCAAAGGCATTGGCAAAGGCAAAGAGACATTAAGTGGAATTTTATTTATGAAAATTATGGAAAACAGGAGAAAAGGGAGATGAAAGGTCACAAATTTGCATGAGAAGGAAATTGAAGAACAAATGAAGGACAATGAAGAAATTATAGGCCTAAATGATAAAAAGGCTTCTGAGGATCAGTTCATGGATTTTTTTTAGTGTTAGCTTTTGAGAGTTCTATGGTGGAGCTCTCTCTCTATTCTCTCTCTCACACTTAGATCATTCTTGGAGCATTCTAGTCTCACTTGGATTTGGAGAAAGAAGCGAAGGGAAAGTAGGAGAGTGCAAGGGAACAGGTGGATCAATAACTATAATTGGATTACCTTACAGGTATTGAGTTGGATGTATGGTCTCCTTGCTATTTTTGGCATACGTGGTACATGCATGTGGTTTCTTGGTTATGAGCTATCATTGGCGTGGTGGATGCCTAGATTGACAATGTTTTTCCTAGCATTTCCATTTCCTGGATAGCCATGGTGTTGTGGGTTTTCCATTTTTTTCTGATTGGTGCTCAGGTTCCCCATAGCCGTGGATTGCATTGCTAGTTCTTGGAGCCTTTGTTGGAAAAATGCTCTAGAAGCCCTGGAACAACTTGGGTTGAGTTACTAGTCCTGGAAGCCTTAGTTAAACAAATGCTCTGGAACCCTTGGTGGGTTGAGTTACTAGTCCTGGAGCCTTAGTTGGACAAATGCTCTAGATCCCTATCACAACTGTGGGTTGAATTACTAGTCCTGGAGCTGGGTTGGAACAAATGCTTTAGACCCCTGGACAACTTGGGTAGAGACTGATTTGGTTGATGTTAGTGATGTCTGACAGCAAGGTGGAATGATTGGTTGAGAGTTGCGGTGATTTTTCCTTTAAAATCCCTTGTTTGGTTTTGTTTTTTTTATTCCATGATATCTCACATTCACGCTTGGAATATGGCATGGGGGTGATTGGCTTAAAGAAATATTTGGTCAACCAAATCTATGGTTGGGTGGTACGCGAAAGTCCCTGACTTTGTTGGATTTTGCATATGTTAATACGAACTATTTTCCTCTTGTATTTCATAAGTATTTGTACTTATTATTATGTGGGTTTGATGGCTATTCTATCATTGTTATTATTTTGGTTATATGCTAGTTATAAGCATGGCTTTATGATAGATTCTAGTTATGGCTCTTATCATGTTTTGATTGGTAAATGAATGGTTATTTAATGCATGAACTAATATATATTATTGCAGCTATTATGAGAGGGAATTAGACCTTTTTTATGATTCTCAAATAAGTTTCAAACCCCTATGTTTAGATATGCATTCATGACCTATAGATTACATATTTGACGAAATGTTTGTCATGGTTAGGCTTGGTTAGGTTATTTCCTTGATCAATTTTTGTGTTAGAGGCTTTGTTTTTGTGTCATTTATGATTTTGTAAAGTTTCATCAAATTTTGGGTAGTGATCTGGAATCTATCCCTGAAAAGGTGGCATCTATTTCACAGTTGGAGGCACAAAACTGGGAAAATGGGACTGCAGTTGCTGGCTTGCACGCATGTGCATGTGACTAGAGGCCTACAGTTGCATGGATGCATGCTTATGCATGTAACTGGGAGTCCAGGTTAGTGAAAAAGCAATCTAACGTAGGGTTTGGGCACTTGGAGGGGTGGTTTAGCTCCTATGGGTATTGTAGCTCTTGTGGAATGTTAGTATGGTTTCGATTTGTCGATTACACTTCCTTGATTGTACTTAGGAGGTTAAGTCATATGATAGTAACTCCTTGCCACATATTTAACCCCATGGACTGGTGAACTTGGGTAAGTGTGGGAGGAGGGTGGCTACAGGCACCAAACTCAGTCATAAACGAGCACCCACTCACTTCAAGCACCATCTTGATGGAATTTCCCACTTCTTACGACATTCACATATACCAATATCTTGGAGGAATTGACTGCCAAGTTTTTATCAGGCACCCACTTGAAGAAAACACTACTTCATGACTAGTAAGCAACCACTTGCTCTAAAGGCACCAAAGTTCAAATCACTGTGTGGGCCTTGTTTCACATATTTTTAAATTGGGTCCACCTTAACAACAAACATCAACCTCACTCTAACCAACAAGAACTTTCACTCTCTCATCCCAACAACAATATCAAGTCTGCTCAATACATAACAACTCAACATCACTCTCTACTCGTGAATAACATTAAACCCCAGGCACCATTCCCACCATCAACATATATACATCAACTTGACTCTATCATAACCTTTAACAACAACATACTCTCTCAGTCCTTTGCCGTGAAACTCGCTCTCTGCTTCATGTGGCATTAGTAGTAATACATGGAAATATACAATAAATGACATGTGACAATATAAATTTCATTGGCATCCTCTCTCAGCCATATAAGACACTAGTGGGAGCATACATATTAGCATCAACATCTACAACATTGTATCTCAACAATTTATCAAACCCTGGAAACATTCTTCTCAACATATATGATCAAGCTATCAAACCTACTATAACAACATCACTCTATTATACAAAAATTTGCACCCTTCTGTAGTAACATAATCTTAACATATAGGTATTTCAATACAGTAACTTTTGAATCATAAACAATATTTATAAGCAATAAATTTCTTAGTCAATACATCAACAACTATGACTAAACTCAGAAGATCATTACAAAGTAAACTCAGAATATCATTACAAAGTAGCTACAACAACAATAATAAAATTCACAGCAGCTATATCAAATCGCGTTTAGGTATACACAACAATACAAAAATATAATAGCTACACACATCAAATTTACCATACTCATTGCTCAGGAGCACACTTCATATTATCTACAAACAACCATTGAATTGATAAATGTAACAGACCTCACAATCCATGCATTAGTGTAAGCAATCAACCTTAACACAACAACAACTAAACTATTCTAATTCACTTCATTACATTAATGCATAGGGGTCTTGATCACATGCACTCCCATCACACTTTTCCATACACAGGTCTCCAATATTCAACACATAGGTGCACATTGTCAACACATCAAATAATAAAGCTATCTCTATTGTGAAATTCAACACACAACACCCTGATCAATCGACCTTCAACTAAGATCAACGAACAATCTCTGCACAAGTGGTCACATTACTCACACAACATTTAAAAAGGACAAGAGCATATTGTGTCTTCAGGGATTCACAATACACTTGCACACTGATTGATCCCAAACGTGGACTAGATTGCATCATTCCTATTTTACCTAATGAATAATTATGTCATTCACACTTAATTCTCTAATCGCACAACATCTAAAACAAGACCATCACACAACATATTAAAATTTTCTTTATACACCTTAGATTTCAATCGCCTCTAGCTTGGGTTAATCCACCACAACATATACCATTTATCTTTGGAAATCACATAATTTGTCTACAAGAGGTACACATTTAGATTCTAATGCACACTATCTAACCAACAAATTCAGTCATGCATTCAACATTTAGAGAATCAACCCCATAACAACACATATACTACAAAATCTCATACCATCGCATTATCACCATGATGTCCATATCTAAGTGATCATGTCAGATCAAATAAATATAAAAGTAGACCAAAACAATGTAAATTTCATATGATTGATTCAATTATTAATGGCAGACTTGCTTTGCAATCACCATTCTACTATACAGTTGAGTCATCACAATTTTGCAACTATACCATTGTGGAATCAAATCAAGGTAGAGATTCAAACAAAATAAAAGTCATGAAATCAGATTATGCAAATGTATGAGTCATTATTAATCAATCCCAAGATTGCATCTGAACGACACCCTAACCCCTGTACCAAAACAAAAAAAGATATATATCTTATTTGTTCAATTAGATACCTTGTGTACGAATACTCAACAAAAAGACTTGATCCACAAATAACTATTACATAATTGCTTTGCGGATGATCTTAATGGCTCACGGTTGCCCTGTTTATACCTAGGCAAGAGGGGATAAGAGGATGGCCAATCTGTCCTAATTAAATTAATTTCATTTTTAAAAAAATATCCCCATGAAGAGACCGACTTGGTTAATAGTTTAAGTAAGAAAGGGTAGAGAGGTTGGCCCTTTTTGCAACTGCAAAGACCCATATTATTTACCCAAAATCTAACATATTTTCATTAAATTTTATGCCAAAATTTGGACCAAAACATCATTCATTTGGAGTACCTTGACCATGAATTTGGGGTTTCGTCTTGAGGAAGTCATATCTCCTCAAATTTGAGGAGATACGTGACAGAACACATATGGATAAAAAGGGCTCGACAAGAGATATCCAATCATACCATTATGCACCATACCTTGATCCACCACATCCATAATCCTCATTCAGTGCTAGATATTGATGACAATCTTCATCAAACCTTCCATAAATTGATTCTTCCTTGTTTCAATAGTAAGATATTTATGACAACCTTGATACTCTTGACATATATGAAAACTCTTCTTTTACATCAATGACAACATTTCCAACAATCCTCCCCTTTGTCACTAATGGTGATACCTATACTCCTCCTGTGGTCATGCTCTTGATATATCTCACCCTTTCACATTAATGACAAAAGGTAAATTCCCCTGTGATTATTGGCCCCCCTT
>Ga0068628_1000702_pt1 | contig 12696 bp, 7 predicted proteins | sample InSIn2gowninarea_FD_77431 | JGI IMG/M metagenome (GOLD analysis project Ga0068628, IMG submission 77431) | Clean room microbial communities from NASA Spacecraft Assembly Facility at Jet Propulsion Laboratory, Pasadena, California, USA -... ... | reverse complement strand
TAAAGAATAAGTACAAATATGGCAAGAAAATAAAATGTTTTTGTACCCGTTGCCATGATGCACTTGTGTTTCATCATCTTGCAGCTTGAGGATATTTGAGAGAAACAAATCATCATAAAGTGTAAAAATATGTTCGAGATTGTGTTGAGGAAATGTCCATTTCCAATGTTTTGAACATAATTTATTATCTAGCTACGAGTTCTCCAAATTCAAATATACTAGGACAAAAATAAATTTGTACTCATGCCCTAGCAAGAAATCCCTAAGATCGAGTTACTCCTAGCAATAGAAAGAAACAATGAGTTTGGTTTGCATGCTATTCTACATGCTCTTACATAAAACATATTGCATCATTACTAAGAGTTTCAAAGAGTGGAGTGGCACAACACGACCATCATGAGTTTCAAATTAGAGAAGTGAAATAGATAAGGCTTGGGCCATGTTTAAAGTAATGATTATAATGATTTATAAGTGAACCATTATGAACTTTTTCAGATTATCAGTGTTTCTTTTTGTTGACTCAATAAGATCAATGTCTTCTTGAATCTATTTTTCATTCTAAGAAGAGACTCCATCTAAGGTCAAATAAAAGAAGCGATAGAGGTAGCCAATTAAACCATCAACCATGCCATTTGTGGTGAGTGTAGTCCTATGCCTGTGCGTGGGGGCATATGATTTTAATTACTATTCCTTGATCCATGTAGAACCTGTGTTGATGGTGCCATGAAGAAACAAAAATGAATATCAATCTTGATCATCAACTATTTTACCATTTCTTGTGCACCCATTAATCTAAAGATATTCTCTGCTGGAAAGACTCAAAAATCCCAAGTGGACAGTTGATTCTGAAATAACTGAAGATGGAAAGTATTTTTTTTTTACCTATTATAGTAAGCCACAACCCTATGAATGAACTCTTTTATTGCGATCTCATTACTCTTCCTTAATGACTTGAAGGTTTTAAACTCCAACACTGGTCAATCAGTTTTGAGTTCGATTCGCATGGGCCATTGTTAAACCCAACCTGCCAAATGCGTGACTGAGAAGAAGAAATGGTGGGGATAGATGAGGCTGCGTCGAATGCCCTGTGTGATCACATAAGAAAGTAGGGATTTGAAGGCCGCCTATTCTCAGACATAATAATTTTGTTTCTCTCCAAAGAATACCTACTTCACAAGAGAATGCTCTCTTAGAGCTCCTATTTCTTATCATTGCTCTCTAGGCCTTGGAAAGAGAATGGGAAGGAGATGCTTCCTTTCCAAAAACTGATTGATAACTTTGAAGAATAGTATGATCTTGTTTCAAATGATGGTTTTGTGTTCACTTTCCAAACCAATATCGAAACTAGTTGGGGTAATGTGTTCGCTTCTTTTGGAGTATCTCTAGTGCCTACCTAGATCATGAAATGAGGCCACAAATTTTTCAAAGATATCTTTCCATTTCCAATGAGACCTAAATGAGTTTCTAGCACAACAAGCCTATCTAAAAACAAGATTGCAGTAAATTCAACAGGGACCTGTTGTCCACAAAAAACACCAAAGCTAGCAATTGTAGTGACACCATGAGACCTCTTGTGAGCACGTGTCTCATGGGAACTATTAAGAGTTCTCTTAACATTAGTTTCCTCAAGAAACATCTTAGCATGCGAATCAAGACCAAGTACCGCGTCAAACAATGATTTGGTTTCATCTGGGACCAAAGAAATTGCAACAAAAACAATTTTCTCAGGCTTACATTTGTCTGGTACAACCACTTCATAGTCTCCCTTTGCAATAGCTCATAGATCATCCAGCACATGGTTCAAAACATGTTCAAATGGAACCTCAATCATAGTGAGATAATCTGCATTTGCAAATAAGATTTCTCTGAGTTGTCGTTCCCACCTGGACCACTTTTTTCCGTAGGAACCCTTTGCGCAGTCCAGCTTTCCATGCCTATTAGTGTGAAGCTTATATAAATTCAGTCCTTCATCCAAGATACCTTTAATTGAATTAGGAAAATGATCCCTATTAGGATTCAACAGAGGCATCTTAACAAGCATGCCAAAATGTTCATGCATTTCTGTCTCAAATTCACTCCTACTCTTCCCCTCGTAGAGATTGTAAAACATGAGTAGAACATAGCCAATCATATCCAAACTACCTGGGTGGTTAACTAAATGAAGAAAACAAAACATGAAGAGTGATATAGCATCAATAGGAAAAGGATGTAGACATAAATCGCATAACCATCTTCCCTCCTAGGGAAATTGACAATATCGAATGACATAATTTTCCACACTGGTCCGATATCTTCTTGATTTTCCTGATGATATTTCTGCCAAATTTTCACCTCATCCCCAAGATTTTCTCTGTGATTGGACATATAAAGCATGAGATTCTAATCATAATGTTAACCATATTCCTAAAATATAGATTCGTGATGGTGGCAACTTCTGATAGTGATGCTCATATCAATATGTTTTCAATAAGGCTAAAGGAGCTAGATCCGATCACAGGGAAACTAATTATCAATCAACCCACTCAATCAATATAGTTATTCCACATCTAAGGTTAGGCTTCCGTTGTGGTCCTTTGTTCTAGAACTCTAATGTTCTCAAAAAGCTTCATATGTGGATGAACAATATTTAGGGAGGTTTGAAATAAAGGTTGAAGCATAATTCATATCATGCGAGTATGTGACTTTCATGGGGCATAGGTCATTCTTTAAAATCAAAGGTTAAAGGGGAGGGTAGAAAGAAGTAGCTAAACTTCAAAGTTGATTGATGCAGATAGTAATAAGGGGTAACTTCCACCTCTTAGAATGAAGCTCGAGGCAGACCTTGCATGCAGATATGAAACCAATGGCTATTCTTAATTCATTTATTTACGATAGCAAAAGGAAGCAAGTGGTGAGAAAAACCCATAAAAGGTAAGGTGCTGATTGTTACCACAAAATGCATGTAATTGATGCTACCCCCATAGGATAGCATTGGAATCCATAAGGGTTAGTTGCATTCAAGCAAGTTAATCCAATATGAGAAAGATATTCATCATTCCTATTTTCTAATCCTCACAATAAATGCTGAGGAGAGAATACTTATTAAAAGTAGAGAAAAAAAACATTGTTTATTCATTAAGCTATCTACTCTATGCTAATTAAAAATTAAAAAAATAGTTACATGTAGTCAAATAGCCAATTTAACCATCCTCGCAGAAATATTACAAATGTGTTATTTTTCATTTTCACAAATAATCATAATCGGAAATATAGACGAATGTGTGAAATCTATTGTTGAAACTCTACATTAACAAAATAAAAAGAAAAATTAAATACGTCTATCTTGGTGCTCGCTTGAAACCATTTTTTGATATATCTTTCATAGGCCCAACTTTTCTTGTTCTGATCATCTTGCAGTGCCTCATTTTCCTTGCCAACTTCTTTCTTGCTTAATTTTTCTTCATTGAATGTGTAGGATTTGTCATTTGTTGCTAAAGGAATAATGAAGTTCTGGACTGTTGTCAAGATCTCCTCTTCGTGAGAAGAGAATATCAAAACTTTCACAAGGATCTGAGCGAGTTGTTCCAAGCTGACACTCATAGTTAAACCATATTGTAAAAAGGGGTTCTTACAATACCCAAATCAACCTTAAAAAAAACTGAGAATCAAACTTGCTAACACACACAAAAACCTCTTCACAGTTGTGGAAATTGAAATTGCAGAAATTGAAAGTCACACTCACACTTTGCATGCTTTGTTTTAAATAAGGCTGACGTCTCACCTTAGAGTAACATGTTCCCAAGAAGAACATGGGAGTCTACACTCAAGTAGCTGATATGACCCCTTACCAGCACATACAAACACACTTACAGAAATTGGAAATTACGCTACCCTACACGCCCTTACCCATATTTCACCCCAGAATTAGGAGCATGATTAATCATATATGCATGAAAAAGAAATTGATATCTCAATCCCTCGTGTTTCCTTAGAAATAATGCGAAAATTTTAGGTGAAATATATGTCCTAATAATAGCATTGTAGTATAGTTGCTCAGCTATTTACTTGTCAATCCGGGGTACGTAAGCTAACAAAACACGTGCACTATATATGCAGGACTGAAGTAGAACTAATCTAGTCTAATCTACATTTTTGAAATCAACTTAATCTATGAATGGAGATTTGCATGAAAGAAAAGCATTAGAAAATGTGAAGAGTTAACAAAAAATGACATATGTGAGCTCACATCCATAAATCAATATTACAATAATCAAATGACAAAAATGAAAGCGTAACAGTGAAAGAATCTTAGACTAATCAATCTTCTTACAATTTCCAACTATCCTACCCTCCCTATGGAGAGGGAGCACTCTCCTTTATACATGAGAGTATTTGAAGATAAGATAAAAATGCATTAATTACATACCCACTATTCCCTCAACTACTCTCAACCACTTTACCGTTATTGCAAAATATAGTTCCTTCAAATCCTCCACACATTTTTCACATATCTTAAATAAGATATGCCAACCAAATATTCCATGGTTTTCTCCTTAAGGCTAGGCTTGAATAACTATCTCCCTGAAATGGTGGAGGAGATATTCGAGAAGTCTCTTTGAATTAGTCATTCTCGTATTCCTACATATTAAAAATCTCACCCATATTTGAGATATATATGAAAACATGTATATTTTCTAATTAATCATAAATTCACTCTTAATACTAAAAAGAATAGATTGGAAAATAATAATATGAAACCCAAATGAATTCATTAAAATGATAATGAAGGGTTTAATAGGACGATGGAATGTAAGGAATGGTGAAGGGAAAGGTGGATGAAAAAGTGACATTTCCGAGTCCTAACACCGTGGAGGTCAGATTGTCAGAATCTGCATAATTTGCCTCCCTCTAGGCCATGAAGGACCCCATGTAGGTCACTAAAATAATATTTTTTTTGCGTATTGATGGAGTTGAGCTTCTGCATGGCCATCAACTGGCACCCATAGTTTTCCCCAACTGTGTATGGACAACTATCTAAATATATTGAGTTAAAGTAGACTTTCACCATGTTTACATCTGAGTGCAGAAGGACTCACAACATAAGTGGTTCGATCTGTCGTATCTCATCACTAATGATGCCATATAGGAAGTAATCAAACACTGGACAAAAAATTGGCATACTCTGTCCAATTTACCTATAGGTACCAGCAAAGACATGGAGAGATCAACAGAGGAAAATCAAAAGGATGGAGCGAAGCAAGTGGTGTAGAAATTGGTTGCACAACAAAAAAAAGTGGTCGAAATGAAGGCCCTAATGGAAAGGGAGTGCACCGGAAAGGAACAACTTGAACAATAGCAATGCGACTCCAAGTAGAGCGTACAACCACCAGTAAGAAAATCAGTGGGACGATGACCTCTAGGACCTATTAAGTCAGTTGGACACAACATTTATTTCTCCTTAAACGTACTCATTATCCCCCAAAAAGTTTCATCCCCTATCATATTCATTCTAGCAAGTGGCTGAGAAAATCTCTTACTCGACTGAGTTCCCTTTCTAGAAAAGTACAACTTAAGCAAGCAAGCAAGTAATAATGAGGCTCTCACATGGCCATTGGGTGGCCATAGATTTCTTGCTCAACTGATAAGGAGAGGATGCTACAGCATGGCTCAACTAATAAGGAGAGGGCCACCATCAAAGTAAAATATCCTTTAGCTAAAATGGAGGAGGAAGAGTAGTCAGTGTAGGGTGGTGGAGGTGATGAGGGTAGAGCACCCCATTTTAGGTAAGGAACCGCATTGAACAGCAGCAAGAGGGGTCTCATAAGAAGATAAAGGTGAATAAACCGCTAGTGGATCCCATTATGCTAACAGAGATAAATCTCGATGAGATCGGGGACAAAGTTCACAACGCTATAGCTGAACTGTTGTAGCAGTTTGAGCGGAAACACATATAGTTATCAAGTAATATTCAGAAGGATCAGTGTGAACTGTACATCTAGATGAGTAGAATATAGGTGGGCACAAGTCAGGTGAGCGCCACATATACGAGCCTAGATCCAAGGACAAGTTAGGCAGTTGAGCTGGTCAAGACAATGGACCTCATGAAATTATGTTGCTAGAGGGGTCCCAGGAAATATCATCATTAACAACCTAAAAACATTGGCCTCAATATCTCAGCGCTCCCCAATGAATATCTTCACATGCTATAGATAGGTTTGAAATTGGAATTAAGAGCATACGAGCAACATGCTCTTAGTTTTACTAACGAGTACAGGGTGAACAATGGACAAATGTTCACTGAGAAGATGCAGGCCCTGAAGGAAATGGATACAATCTAGCCGCAAAGCACCTACTTGGAAGCAGCAGTTATAGAGGCATGTCAAAGAGTGTCGGAATTTCACATCCCCGAGGACACACATCAAGGCCAAGATCTGGAAACTCACTACGGACATTTGTGATGCAAAGGCAGAGGTGGAAAGAGTTCAATTTGAACTCAATATGAAAAACATAGAGATGGAACTTAAGTCACAGCCTTCCACTTTGCCTGAGGTCAAGGAATAGTGTAGCACTTCCATCAAAGAAGGGATATCCACTATGGATGTCACGGTCGTTGATTGCACAACTTTGTTTGGACATGTCATGTAAGTGGTGACAACCCTGTAGGAAGATTCCACCATGCAGATATTGACTATAGAGATCTACAAGCTCCAGTAGTAGTATGACGAGGTTAGGGTAACAACACGCTCCATTGCTACAATGCAACACCTCACCAAGCTGCAGGAGGCAAAGCAAATCGTTGCAAAAGTGGAGGCAACATAGAAAAAAGAGGTAGTGCTTAAGGTGCAGTTGGGTCCTTGGTTGGACAAAGCCTACCAAGTCTCAGCCAACATTTTGAAAAAGATGATGAAATTGGCTCACACAATACAAGATCAAGTGAGTCGACGAAGGATTAGCTACAAAGTAGTTGGTTGAAAAAGTGAAGCAGGTAACCACATAGAGTGCGATTGAAGTAGTAGTTGTGAAGGTGGAGCTAAGGGAACTTCATAGTAATATCACCATGCCAGCAAAGTCACTTGACTGCGAGTCACAAACTTTGTGTTGGGGGCCCCTTGGGATGGTGTCTCCTGAGTCAGTTTTGGAGAAAAAGCCCAAGTTTTGATGTTAAAAGATGTAATGTCCACACGAATTGTGGAGGTAAACTGTAGAGTTATTTAAGAGTTAAAAATGGTTTTACTCTTGTTTATGTAAACTTGAGTCGGGTTTTGAAGATCCCATGGTCTGCAGACCATGGGATTATATAAATAGGTGTGTCTTAGAGACTCTAAGGCAGATCTAAGTCTTTGTATTTGGGTAAGATGAAAGCAATCTAGAGAGTTAGCATAGAGAAGTAAGTCTTAGATGGGGAAAAGGCTTTGCAGCTGAGTGTGGAGAACCTTGTAGCTGAGTGTGCATGAAAGTATTGAGTTTGTAAATTTATATTAAAGATCAATAAAGAAGATTGTAGCATAAATTCATATGTTTTATCTCTTTACTTTTGTTATGTATGATTGTGATATATGTTGTGATGAAATGATATATTTATAAATAATTGATGTATTGATGCGTAAATTTACCATATTTTTCTTATTAACTAAATGCAACTAATGTTAAGTGATTATACAAAGATCATAACACTTTCTGTTAAAGTTGTTGAACACTTAGGTAGATCTAAGTAAATATTGATCTAAGGATAATCTATGGTGTGCGTAAGTAGCTAATTTTCCTGTTTAGGATCCACAAAAACCTATTGTAGACCTTCGCAGAGGTTTACAGGCCAATTGAGGGAAATTACAGCACTAAGCCCTAAGTGCTTATAGATCTGCATGAATGAATATCTACATCATAGAAAGACATCACACTAATCTATGGATGTAGAAACTCGGTTCAAACATCACCCCATACAATTTCAGGTGAGACTTCAGTCCGTGCTATGCAGATTGACACTGAAAGAGCCAGTACTATAGGGTTTTGTTTGGTACAACTAACTCTAAACCTGGGTTACCACCCACTAAGCCAAGATTCAGGCATTGTAACTTTTTGATAGTTTCCAATAGACCAGCCTCTCAAAATTCTCCTTCTACAAAAATTGATACCTGTGGCAACTCTTGCCCAGTTAATCATGTAATGGAAGTCTTCATCTGACACAACATGATGATATTAATTTCAAGTATCTAAAATCATTCCTTTGGTGGGGATACTTTTATTTCTCTCACTTCCTTTAAACTTTCTTCTTTGTATCAGTGTATGGACCCACTCCTTTTCCTGGAATTTGATTATAATGGGCTTGAATTGTTGTGCATCTACCAGTCCAATATGTATCACACAATTAATAAACAACTTTTCTTGCTTTCCTTGAAACCTTGTCACCCTCGACACATATGATATTTCCATAAAGGAATGCTAGAATTATGGCTTGAAATGAGTGGAAATGGAAATTGAAAACATCATATAAATGAAAAATATCAAGGCCTCAATTTTGGTTACTAAAAAAACATATTTGTTGATAAAACAGATGAAAACGATTTGGAATCTACTATTGAAGGAAAACCTACTATGGAGGAAAACTAACAAACTCTTGAAATGTTTTCAAACAATCCTTTTCCCAATTTCAGTAGTTCTTGTACTTCCTTTCATGGATTGCATAGACCTATAGCTATTATTGTTATAAAAACAATACTTTTCTTTGATTTTGCAAGTCATCTCTGTATGCTGGGAATTTTGCTTCATACACATTTTAAATTCTGTTGCTTTTCCCTTATAAGATACAAATGGGAGCTAGTATATTATGCCCTTTTCTATTGAAATTCATCCACAATATCATGCTATCAATAATTCTATGATGAAACCTATTTTTTAATAAATTAAACCCTTCCATAGATTATAGTCTAAGTGCATGGACGATGCATGAAGACAAAAAATTCTTTTCACAATCCTAGAATGGCTTGTATAGGTTGAAATCTCTCTAGAAAAAAATGCACTTCCTTTAATCAAGACAACCCACTACAAATTCATCTTAAACTTATCTCATAACAAAATGGACAACTGAGAACCATTGTCCTTGTTAAGGAAGATACAACCACTATAAACATTCATATTTTGTTGAAACACAACTCTCGATACTCCAGTTCGCAATATCCCTTTAAAAAATAAACAATTAATGCTCATAGTAGGGATAGGTGAGTCGCACCTTTCCTTCTAGTATGTTCTAACTAGTGTGAGAAGTAGTATTCAATTTGTAGCAACAAAACCTTTTCTAACTGATCAAGGAACAAGAAATATGTTAAACCAATGCTACTCGTTAGGCTTGATTATATCAAGCTGAAAGAAATATGTAACACATCACGGCCTTCATGGTCCTGACTAATTGACGGTGAGGAGGATGGTAGATAAATACATTTTCACGAAATGATCTTCTCCTTGCAGTTAAAAGTAAATTATTTTTCTCAACCAGATGTGGGTCTCCTTATTGTGTTTGATATGATCAAAGGTAGAGCTATGAACATCCTTGATTGGCCCAAATTTATCAATGAGAAATTCTTTCCCTTAAATAACCACTATAACAATAATTATTTTTCCATACACTTTTAAGAATAGTACTTAGCATACCATTTCTACTAAGAATAGGCTTCAAGATTGGAAATAGATGCATAAATAGAAGGTCTAGTACGTGGAAGAATTGAAAAAGCTTTTACTTCATTGATCACAAGTGATGTTCAATCCAACCCTATCAACATATCAACTAGAAGGACCTCTTCACAAGCAACACCATAGAAGCTTGGTGATAAATATATGTTTCACTTCATGACCTACCAAACAATGGCAATATCTGGTACTAGAATCATGCTTGAGAACTTACTATAGGTTAATCGTTGATATTTTTCCAAAATTCTTGGAAAAGGTCTTAAACCCTCTTGCACATATCATTTTGCCACTCGAAAAACTGAAATCATTGGGTGATATATTACTCTCTTTTAAACTCATAATGAACATATTTTCATAAATAGATAGTGACCTTCTATATTGTAATATTTTCTCTATGTGTTCCAAGCTCTTTTTAATGACTCTTGTATACTAGTAATAAATAATTCTTCCCTTGTTATGGTTTACAATAAAACTTCCAAATTATGAACATGGGACTATAGGCCAAATCTTTCATGAACCTCTCCACTTCCCGCACCTCGAACCTTCAATTCTATGGCCATATCTCTTTAAATTCATCTCTTTGATTCTCTAGGAATTCACATACAAATATAAAGACACATGCATCTGAATGGAAAGGAAAATAATTATGGAGTGCTTGTAATTGTGCGTAATATGCTCTCTATGATGGCTGATTCATTATGGCTGAGGCTTGAAAGATTGCAGATTAGAAGTCTTCATGTTTTCCTTCTAATGTTGCCACTGGTCAACATAATTTCTGAGGTAAGAACAATATACTTAGTGTGCAACAATTATTACTTCATATTATTATGACAAATACCATTTTCATCACGCAAAAACATTACTACTAAGTATTCAATGTCCAAAAGTGCTAGAGATGTCCCATAAAACAACAATTATTTCAAGATGCTAATGAATTTTATGAGGAAGAAAGCATATAATAAGGTGATCTATTGAGAATAAGTATGGATATAGGTGGGCACCATTAAACATTATTATCCAACAAGTAAAATTAACTCTACTTTTCCAAGGCATCATCCTACCAAAAATCCTATGGATCCTGTTAACGTTGTAGTAAAAAATATCCCATTTCGTTCCACCATTTTGTCAAATAGATATTTTGCAATATTTAATCTACCATTTTGCACATACTCTACAATGATGATGAAACTAACTCATGCATTGACGTTTTATCGAACATGCCACCCACATCTTCCAATCTCCCAATGTTGACATTTTTGATAATCATCTTAATCCATGAGAAAACATTCTCATAAACCACACAGAAATTCTTCTGGCTCTGAATCTCCATATTACTTGTACTTGTCAGATCTTGATGACAAGATGCTTTTATTCCCAATTGATGGGTTTTCTATGAATGGAATTTAAGTTCAAAGTAACTGTAAAATTCTCAGTGAGTTTAGACCATTACAATAAGTTGAAGAATTTTCATAGGTTTGAAAGTATCGAATTACATTTCCATGTAAGTAATAACAAAGAAGATTGATGATAATGCTGACAATAATAACACCATGGAAATCACTAATATTCATTCCATTGAATCAATCCATCATTAGCGAGTTGAATAAACATTACAACATGTCAATTATTTCCTATCCTTTGTGAAGGATTTATAATCATGGTTCATGTTGCATTTAATCATTGGTATGTCACCAATTCCACTGGTTGAGTCATGTACCCTTGACTTCCCTTGCCATGTTCAAAACAACCTTAAGGTCTCCTTAGTATGTCCATGCCCTGAGTAGGCTAAAATAATAATAATTAATGAGATAACATTCGGTTCAAGAATTTTAACAAATAGTTCACAAGGCTTCTAAATGATTCTACATTTCACATATGTGTACACAAGAGAATTTATCACATAGGCATCAAAATGTAATAAAATCATCACAATGTCTACATTTCATAAGAATTTGTAATGCCTCCTCAACATGCCGATTTGTAGTTGTAGTCATCATAGTCCATGAAGATACATCTTCCTTAGACATTTGATCCAATAATTTGTAGGAATATTAACATTTTCACCTCTAAATTTTAGTTTTGTTCCATGCAAGCCCAATGTTGTAGCTTGAGTTCTGACACCACTTGTGACATTCTTAGCTTGCCAGTCAAAGCAATGCCACTTACATGTGGTAAGAGCACAATTATATATATAACATAGCATGATACAAGAACATGTAATCAAACCATAAAACATAAAACACACACATACATAAAATAAAACTGAAATATTTATCTATAAAAATTTGTTCATTAGTTGCACACATTAAACATGAAACATAACAGTAGATTAGATTTCTCCAGCCCTCTCAGTAGTCGGTCACCACAAATTTAGGGATATGAGTACAATTGGGACTGGCTTCTCAAGCCAAGTACATATCTAGTACCAGACATAATTTGGCTAAGGTACCAAACCTTAGAGCCTCTAACCAATAAGCTCATATCCCCCATCAACCCCACACCCAAGTAGTGCACCCCCTTTTCTTCATATGAAGTCCCTCAAGTTGTATCGTTACTTCTAGGCTATCTATCCTGGTTTGATATGGATTTCTAGATTCCTATAGCTCTACGAGCTCTTACTTCCCTCATAGATCTCTAGGTAGCCTCCAAGCCCTTAGACAAGGACACTTGTCCCTACTAATCCTTTGATCAACTAAATAGGGGAACCATCTTTTCTTAAACATTATGTCCCCATAATTTTTATTATAATATTATATGATAATATGATAACATACTTGTTGGCATTATGGCTAAAGTGTTGTCCTTGATGGCAACCCATTCAGATGATAGATCACTGTACTTCCTGTCAACAGCAGAAATTGATGATCAGCTATCAAATATTGAAGAAAAGAAGAAGGACGCAGGAAGCCAGTTCATAAGGTGCATACCCGTAGGTACATTATGCAAGATTCGCGTCCAGAGACGCAGGCCAACCATTCAGGAGGTGCGTCCGCCCAGTGCACACATTTCAAGGCAGAGAAAAGCTCACGTGGGGGT
>Ga0068628_1000699_pt1 | contig 12731 bp, 13 predicted proteins | sample InSIn2gowninarea_FD_77431 | JGI IMG/M metagenome (GOLD analysis project Ga0068628, IMG submission 77431) | Clean room microbial communities from NASA Spacecraft Assembly Facility at Jet Propulsion Laboratory, Pasadena, California, USA -... ... | reverse complement strand
TCGAATTTGATGTTTGGGTCGAAGAGGAAAGCTGAACAATCCGATATGGCCCAGAATGGACGAGCGCTCACATCAAGAACAGACTCGGTAGGTGATCATAGCAGCCAAAGCAGTGACGACGGTAAAAGAAAACCTTTGGGTCCTCCAATTCCTCGGACAATTGGATATGCAGTGTTCGATATTGCTTCAACGATGAGTTCTGGAAAGGAGGCATTGGTTGAACTTGACTTCTGGACGATGGCGACGGCAGACCACGAAGAGGAGGAGCTGGGTTGGCCTGACATCCTGCCTGAACTTCTTCAAACCAGCAATGTTCACTTTGTACGCTACAAGAAACTCCCGTTTCTCTCCGTTGATTTGAAGTCATTCATGTCACCGGACGCAGAAACGTTGATAAGAATGCATCCCACTTCCATGCAGATGATCTCAAAGAGTGCACGGATAGGATTTTCGGAAGCACCGACTAAGAGGCGGTCAGACATCTATTTCACACTGTCGAAAGCCGTTATTCGACAAAACGGTGCCTACTCTCACCCACAATTTGGTGTGGTGCCAGTGAAGCCAGCTCCGATGCTAAACCTGCAAGTAACAATGGAGTTAAGGAACTCCGCTGGCAAACGATTAGAACGGTGCATGTATGCCTCGTCGAACGGCCCAGCAGTGACAGCCTTGCGAACACATGCTGTAGAGCTGGATCATATGTGGGATCAAACGATATTTATCCGTTTACCAATGGACAAAGTCGCTGATGCTCACGTCGTACTTAGTGTAGCAGATGCCCCAGGATTTCCTTTCGCACTCGCCTGGATGCCCTTATGGGACAAGCATGCTTTTGTGAAGGACGGTGCGCATTCATTAATTCTGCATGCCTACGACAAATCAACATCTACGTTTTCTGAGGAAGGAAAGGGCATGTATTTAAGTTTGTCTTGGGATCATAGGTTGCCAGGAACACAAAACAGTGTTTCCATTGCATCTTTGGATGTTAAAACACAACTAGTGAGTACCGACTTTTCTCAAGATCGAGTGCTGGCAAGTCTCTTCGATTGGCGAGCTTTGTCGTCAGCTAGCCTACTGGATACCCTTCAGAAGCTGGTATTCGTGCCTGAGATTGAAGTCGTGAAGCAATTAAATGAAGTCCTTGACGCCTTATTTGCGACCCTGGAGTCTAAAGCTGGAGATCGCAAGTTAGAAGATCTCATCTTCAACGACATCATCTTTGTGCTCGGGATTGTGCATGATCGACGATTCAACCTCGGTCCCCTCCTTGAGCGATATGCGGATGAGCACTTCAAGGCACCTGTTGTGGCTCCATCCTTGGTACGAAGTTTTACTAGGCTTTTGCAGAGTGTCTCAGATCCACAAAGTGCCCGTGACATGAGAGCACTTTTCAAGGTTGGCAAGCCTTTCATGAGGCTTCTCATGGCGTCATATTGGCACCAGGACCAGGCCAGACAGAGCACCGAATTGCAGAGTAAGCATGCAGGTTTTCAGGAGGACATGAAAGCTGTTTTCTTCGGCCTACAGATGATGATGCGGAGTGACACAGCAGCCCTAGTTGGCAGCAAAACCCTCCTGTTGCAGAACTTTCATTCATGGCTGCCTGAACTCTTGCCTGTCTATTCCAATGCTGAGGTCATCAGCATTGCCGTTGATGTGGTTGATGCCTGCGAGGAGGCAAATGGCAAGCTAGCCTTGCACCGGCTACTTCTGATCTATAACTACACCAAATTAGATCAGTTGTGGAAGGACGACAGGGACTGGGCTGTACTGGTTGAGAACTGTATTAGATGGCTAGAACCATATTGGCCAATACAGAATGGTTCCATGGGCTACTGGAGAGATCGAATCAGGCTGTGCTGTTCGGTTGTGGCTTCATTACTTACTCGACCGGTTCCAATGCTTCATCATTTTCTTTCAACGATTATCGGTACTCATGCTACGCTCGCCACGCAACCTCATACCAAACAGTGGTCTTTGTCTTTGCTCTTCCCGACATCGTATCCGTTCCCAGCTAAGCCAACAGAATCTTCAGACGACTTTGATGAAGCTTTACTCGAAACGTCAGCGTTGGTATCTGAGATTACGAAAATATCACCGGCCGTGTCCCCCGAGCTCTCACAAGGCACGAGAATCCTACATATCTCTCAAGCTCTGGGCTTGGTGCAGTCCGTGCTATCTGATGCCAACAATCGGTCGGCCTGGCTCAGCCTCCATGTTACTCACCACTTCGCAGCACTGAACATCTTGGTTTATGTGGCCAAGGAACTCCAAAAACATCACATACCTCAACCTGAGCACGCCGACAGCTTCGATACGCAGCTATGGAAACTGCACTTTGATACAACATTATCCTTGGTCTCGTCACCAGCACTTACCTTAGAAAAGTTCTCAGAACAGAAGCGACGTGCAGTGTGGAAGATAGCTGGCGACGTCCGGCAAGCTGGAGCCGAAGTGTTGAGAGGCAGTTGGGAAGCGCTTGGGTGGGACCTCACCGAAGATGATCAGCGAAGGTACAACCTCAAAAGACTAGGTGGGTATCAAGTCCAGTATGTGCCCAGCCTGGTCGGATCAGTGATCCAGTTGTGTATCAGTATGCATGAAGGACTACGGCGGGTTGGCGTGGAGATGTTGCAAACGATGATAATCAGTGAATGGGCACTAAGTGAAGACCTGTCAGCTATCGAGACGGAGGTGATTGGAGCGCTGAATTCACTTCTAAGGGATGACTCGGATCCACAAACATTGTCGGGGAACGAGATTGTAGCTCGAAAGTTATTCGTTGGCGAACTACTCGAGGCGTTCAACACAATTTCACACCAACCCGGCGACGCGCTCTGGACAAGCCTTGAAGATCTTGTTTCAACAATCGAAGAACTGATTGATCTCCTTAGTAGCGCGACGGATGACGAAGAGGACCTCATAGACAATCGAAAACGAAAAGGCTCAATGAAGAAAGCAAGCATTGATCTTCCAGAACGAAGTATCAGCAGACTCGAAGGGAAGGTATACGGCAGCCATGCACTGGAATGCTACAAACAGCTTGCGGAGGAGTACGAAAGAAGTGGTGATTACTTGAGGCTTGCAAAGACTCATCGGGCAATCGCACGAATACACGAGACGCGAGCTACCAGCCGTCTCGACTATCGTGAAAATGGCGAGGCTGACGAGTTTGACGAAGATGATGAATGAGGTGTGCATATGAAAGGCGTGGTTCCGGTTCAGGCTAGCAAGGAATTGGTAAGGTTTGGCAATTGAGAACAGCATTTGAGAGCGTTGGCTTAAGGCGAGGTTCTTTTCGAGTGCTTCCCCTAGCCTGTTTGGGTACACGGTGCATACACCGATTTAGAAACGTGCAGCCTTGCACATGTCGTAGTCTAACACGACGGTCTCTGGCCTCCTGTTTGAGTAGCACCTACGCCTACGCATAACTAGCTTCTACGCGGGGCGTGAATCTGCATAAATCGCTATGCCGCACGTACAGTAGGTAGTCAGGCACTAACGGCTTTCCGACAGGCTGTTCATCTTCACTTCGGAGAAGTGGGAGTAACACACACCAAGGAATAAACGGGGAGGTATATCGGGTCCACTGTCAAGCTGTCCAATAACTTTCCACTATCATCATGCACGGATCCATAAATCCTGCTCGGGTTTTGAAATCCACGCAACCATGCCTTCACCATCACGAACTTGTTTGTTCTTCGCTTGGTACACAAATCACGATCACGGTACTCATAGCGCAGGCATTGACAAGCGAAACTACGATTGCTTGTATTCGGGATCCTCCAGGATTCTCTTGCAGCTGATTGATACGCCTTGTGATATGCCTCACCAAACGCCCAGATTGTTTGCTCAGCCTAACCTTGTACCACGGACCACTGTTGATCCCTATCTCTCACAGGTACATGCCTCCTGTCAGACGAATGGGCAGTTCCGAGAACGTACCCCTCCATATGCCACCTTGTGTGCTTTTCCATTTACTCATCAGATCATGACCTCTCTCTTCGTTCCAGTTGACTCTGCTGAAGTTGATGCAGCAGTGTTACACGCCTTCGCTAGCTAAGGTATTTCACTAACAACTCGTAGTCTCACTGTCGACTCGAATCTGCTCACACAATACAGCCTCAATTTACAACTCCGTTTCTAATTTATCCTTGTCTTCCTCTACCTAACCTGGACACCTTCATTTGCATATCTGATCAAGGATGATTAAACACAAGAAGACTGTAGCTTCAGTTACTCGTGGAATGGCGGCCGCCGCTTGGATCTATGTCAGCGATCCCAGCTTAGATGGTGTCTATGTACGAGAGCTCGTTGCCATGATACCTAACGTTCTCCATGTCAGCCTTTCTGGGACTGGAGAAGTATCAAAGAGCTCGCTCACAAGCAACAAACCCCTCTTAACAAGCATTACACTTCTCTCTGACCATAAAGGCGATACACAACACGATCTTAAGATTGAAAAAGCAGTTGCAATAAAGGCAACTGCCATCAAGTATGGTCACAACTTCGTCTCGATCGACATCAGGAACGACCTCGCCAACAGCTCTTCAGTCGACAAGTTTGGTACGAATCATCTTGAGATTGTGGCTGGCAGTAATGTCGCTGAGAAGATCTACAAGTGGTTGTGTAAGCATGATAATATAAGATATGTGTCTTGAAGTGATACTGATAAGTCATGGCAGTCACCGTCCTAACCATCCGGGAGACTCTACACCTCATACCTGACGAGCAGATGAAGAAGACTGATAACAAGACCTTCGCTGATTATGCCTACTGTCCAGTGAGCGAAGCCCGATCCAGACCGAAAGACGCCAAGATCCAGTTTGTGGCCTTGGTGCTTAGCAAGCCACAAACCTCAGGAGCCAACAAGCTGACCTGGCAGGTCGCGGACAAAACAGGGGTGGTAAGTATTGATAGCGGTTGATACTCAAACGAGGCTGATACGTGTTATAGGCCAACTTCCATTTCAACCACCGTGGTCAAGCATCCCAGTATACCTGGGATTGGGTTCTTGCACTCAAACCTGGTGATCGTACAGCTCTGCCTCGTATTCCAATGATCGAGATCAAAGAGAAGAAACGCACCACCTTTGTCAAGGCTCCTTTCAGACTCACAGCCGCCGTTTTCAATGGAACCGGCCACATGTTCAAGGGTGTTGGCAGAGGCATCCAAAAAGTTGGTAGGGTAGTCAAGATGGGTCCGTCAAGCGAGTGGGTGCCCGAATTTGATGTTGGTGTCAATGGCAAGAAGATTGACTGGGACGCTGTGGAGAAGAAACATGACACAAAGATCACATCGGCGACACCGAAAGTAGTTGGTGTGTTTAACGAGAAGGGACAGCGAGCTTGGTCTGACAGAGATAGCTTGGCCAGTACAGAAGCTGGTGCTGAATACGACGAAAAGATCAACAAGGAGTTTATCTAAGCTGTGAACGCAAAGCAGAAGATTGTGCTGCATACATACTTCCTTGCTGCTACAAGACTATATGGAAGGGAGCCTTCATTACTGTGCAACCAAGATGATATTGCCAGTGAAGGAATATACTTGTATCATGACGATACAACAGAGATGACATTGAATGAAGAACTTCACTGAATTATATCTAAAAAAAACTTATAACTTCTGAAGACCTCCAAGTATCACGTCACGCGTGCTTGATCACAATTCTAGATCCAGCTTACTCGGTATCATGCTATCAGCTTTGAGACGAAGTTTGTCGGAGCTGAGGTAACGGCTGACTGAGGTGTTATCGTAAATCAGGTGAGAGTACGCAAAACCTTCACTTCACTCCGAAAGACCTCACCTACTTATTTTCATTCGCCTCGACCTACCCAACCTCCTCTCCCTTTCTCTCAATGTCTGTACTTTACTCGACTACATAATCGATCCTCTCCAGTTCCCGGAATCTTTTTTCCATCAACCATCCATTCGATCTTCATTACCCAACTTACCGTCTACGCCGATCTACCACTCAGGACGCAACGATGTCTAGCCTCTCTCCAGAAGAACAAGTCACCTTCCTTCTAGCTTGCCTCAAGAACAGCGAGTGCGAACCTGACTTTGCTGCTGTCGCAGTTGACATGGGCATGGACAAACGACCACAAGCGTAAGTGCTACCATTAATGGGGTGCTCCCAAAATTGAACCCTGACATCGAAGCAGTCGAAAGCGATACAAGGGTATCGTCGAGCACGCTGGCAGATACATCTTGACCGCCGAGAACCGAGTCGTCATGAAAGATGATGCAAACCCTGCAACAACTGCCAGCGGCGAGAACGGCGCAAAGGCAGCTACACCCACTTCCGAAGCCGGCAAGACCAACAATGTCCCTGCTACACCAGCTACGACTGACTCGACTGGCGAGAAGGACGAGGATGGCACCGATAATGCAGCAGAGGTTGAGGCGATCAAAACTCCTACTACTCCTACTCCTACCCCGAAGAAGCGTGGCAGACCTAAGAAGGATGAGGGTACTCCAAGCTCGTCAGCGAAGAAACCAAGGAAGCCAAGACAGACGAAGAAGCAGAAGGAGCAGGAGGTTAAGAATGCTGAGGCGATTAAAGCTGCTGATGATGAGAGTGGTGAAGGAGGTGAGGAGAATAGAGATGAAGTGGCTGTTGATGGCGCTACAGAGGAGGTCGAGGATGTCAAGGAGGACACCACGGTCTAGATGGGCCGCATACTTCGAAAGGAGTTCCTGACGTGCATTGCTGGAAGAGATCACATGGTGGAAGTGATCTGATCTGAGGTCGGAGATGCATGATGATTGGACTGAGGAACGCGATGAGTGGGCTTGATTGATGCAGTTCAATACTGTAGCTCAACGATGCCGACTTTTGTGCTTGGTAACATGATCTTGACAGTCAGTTGAACCTTTTGCGTGGTTTGTAGCAGGTGGAAACCGTACTACCGCCTTCCGTAGAACACACAGAAAGGCAGTTCGACCAGCAGATACATAGCACGATGCATGACACAACCATCTCGAATTGTATTTTTTTCGCATCAAACTAAGACCTGTACTTGCCTGCCGTGGTCTAAAACTTTAGATCTACAACCAAGCATGGCGGATTGTTGATTTTTGACACGGATTCCCTATTATTATCAACAGCGATGGTCGAAGCTGGAACCACAGCGCGTTTACCCCTGGAATGCCTTCTGACGTGCAGGTCTTCGTCCGTTTCAAGGAGCAGTGTGTCTTTGCCGGCGAAGAGCTAAACTGTGTAATCACGTTCAAAAACGTCGCCGAGCTGCCTGAGCTTCCAACACCGGGTGGGGGTGGTCCCCGGCATAACAAGAGAAACAGTATTTCTCAATCAGCAGCAGCGGCAGCGATAGCAGCAGTAAATACCCGTCTGACGCCAGCAGAACGGCTTCACAATGCACGATCGCCTAGTGCTGGTCGTGAAGAACGGCCTCACGCACCACGCCATCAGAGCTCCTTCTCACTAAGCCTGCCTTCCACACCGATCCCTCGGGGCTCCTCACCATCGAATGAGTATGTTGGTCCCGCCCAGCAAACAGGACGCCCACATCGACGATCAATTTCGATCAAATCCATCACTTCGCCTGTTCTACAGTCTGCGTCTCAAGATGTGGTTGCTGGGCGGCCACCAACGAAGTCGATGGGACATCGAAGATCATCAACCATGCAAGTAACTGGTATGCAACATTAATATTCCCACCATGTCAACATGCTAACGATCAGGATAGATGAATTGAGGCGGACCAGTTCATTCGAGAGGCAGCTACCATTGGAGTTATATGGAAATCGAGCTGCCGGCCGCAGAAGTCCTCTGTCTGCATCTCATTCGCCTACCTCGCCTGATATAGACCTAGGACAAGAATTCAAGTTTCCAGGAGACAGAACTAATCCTCATGTTGACCGTCTACGTCCCTCAACCAGATCTGACCTGTCTAAGGCACAACACCACCGCGTCATCTCAGCAGCTAGCAGAGGTACGAGTCACCGGACTAGTGCAGAAATCTACTCCAGGAGCAACCATTCGGATGAGACGTTAGCTTCAGAGCAAATATCAACGATATCGGAAAGACCAAACGCAAGAACTCGCATGCCAAATGACTTGATCAGGCAACATTACAAGATGGGTCCCGCCGCTCCACGAAGACCTCAAGTTGTTGCGCTGCTGATGGGATATGCCCAAATCAGCGCCACGTTCACTCTCGATTCCTCTCTCGTTGATCAGACTCCATTTGAGGAGGTCAAGAAGAAAGGCTTTCTGGGCGGACAAGCCGGTGGAGGGGTCGTCGGTGTGAAGAAGAAAGCGAGGCAGACCAGTAGCTTGTGGAGCGGATTTAATTTCGCCAGCATTGGAGAGTCCCTAGAAAGCATGATAGGCGGAGAGACTTCTAGCAGCATCAAAGAGATGAAGGCCGTTACCAATTCTCGAGCGATACCACTGCTTTCAACACCACAATCCCTACTATTTGTGGATGTCCACCTTGAGCCTGGCGAGGAGAAAAGCTTCACATTCAGCTGTCGTCTTCCTCGTGGTCTACCCGCTAGTCATCGCGGGAAAGCCATCAAGATCGTCTACAATCTCACAATCGGTGTGCAAGGAGCACCTGGAAACCAGCAGCAAGTCTCCGACGTTAGACGAGTCAATGTACCGTTTCGCGTATTTCCTGGTGTTGATAGTGATGGCGAAATTCTTGGTCACGATCTTATGCAGCCGCATGTCATCCTAAACGATGTCGCGAAAACTGCACCGATCGACAGTCCCGAGCTGGACTACAATGCGAAGCCAGCGATCGCCGACGATACTGAAATGTCAAATACCAAATTTCTAGATTTCGTGGATAAGTTACTGGATCGAAACCGTCGACGGCAATCAAGTAGCAGCATGCTGACAGATACATTCAACCCAGTCGGTGGTCCTGTCGGTGCAATGCAAAGCCAAGCTCTCAGAACCATTAATCGTGCAGTCATGATGAGCAACCAATTTGGCGTTTCTTCTGACACTTCAACCAGTCCGAATCGATTCGAGATTGCAAGCGGCGGGAAGCAGATTGCAGTCGTGACGCTTGACAGACCATTGCATCGTCTTGGAGAGACAGTCATTGTGGTTGTTGACTTTTCCAACAGTGAAAAGATCTGTTCAAACTTACGTGCTACACTCGAAACTTGTGAGAAAGTCGTGCCAGGCCTAGCAGTCAGGTCTGCAGCTACCATCTCCCGTGTTACGAAAAAGGTCTATGCTAGCCGGGCGGAGAATGTGCTTTTCATGCAAAGAGCTGTCTTTTGTCCCACAATACCCGTACTGGTAAGCCCGACCTTCATCACCAGTGGTGTCAGTCTAGATTGGTCCATCAAACTCGAGTTTGGAACGGTGAAGGAAGCAGAGGGAGTTGCGGATGCTGAGGGTGACGAGGACGTTGTGCCACAGAACCAGATTGTGAAGCGGAACACACTGCTCGAGGAGCTTGTGAAAGACGAGCGAGGCGTGGTGGAAGTCGCGGTGGAAAGCTTGGAGTGCGATACCTTCGAGGTCACAATACCTATCACTGTTTATGGCGATGTTGTTGAAGATGGTACTGCCAGCGCCGACGATGTTATTGGAGTTCCGATATAAGACATATACATCCCAAAGCTGAATAGATGACCTACCAGCCCGTTGTGAGCACCATCTTCGTACTGGAGACTATCAGTGTGATTGTCCAATCAGTAATCGCGTGCCGCTAACGCTAGTGCCCAAATTGGAACCCGATCTATTGTACCTGACTGCCACTGGTTGAGCGAATATTCTATCACTTCTTGTTGTAATATCTTTGTCGTATTCTCGACCTATAAATATGGCCATAATACCCACACTCGACCTCGAAGCCGCCAAGGCAACCACTGATGACCGGCGTGCTCTTATGCTATCCTGACCGCCTTGTTTCGTCAGCATGACATTCATCTGTCAAAACATCAACAGTCTGATGTTCTAACCTCACACACTTCAACTACTACGATACTGCTCAAATATCGAAAATGAGCGCCGACGTAATGCCAGCTAGAAGAGCTAGCCTCAGCAGGCGAAATTCACTATCGTTTTCACAAACGAATACCGCGTGTCGAAGGCAACTAAGTTATCAACTGGTGTCGAAACCTCATACTCCAACAATATCTGGAGGCAACGCATGGGCTCGCGATTATTGCGGCAGACGATGTCTCGTCCGTACACCAAACAGTACCTATGACGATATTCTGTCCGGCTTCGCAAAGAATGAAGCTTGGGGTCGATATAGTGCAGCACTTGATCCTCTTGCTCAAACTCAAGCTACACAGCAGCTTGCGACTCAGAGGATAGTGCATTATGACTGGGCGTATCATCGGAAATGAGTTTCCCTTTCACGGCCGCGCAATGCTTGGAGGTTGCGTATTCAAATCGCCTCGATTGTTGTCAGCGTTAGCCGCAGGTGATATGCAATCAGAAAATGCTACACGACAGCTTATGACCCTTCACGGACGAAGACTCATTACTCTGCTCGTACGCAACGGCGCTGACTATGACTGTACCGCTGTCACGAACGACCATGGTGCACAACACAACCTATAAAAGCATTCAAATATGCTGCGTTCAATGATGCTCCTTTGCCAATCTCAAATCGCGGAAAAGGTTGAGTCAAGCACATCCTATCATCATTATTGTCTCGAGATCGATAGCACCAAATCAGTCACATTGTCATAATGTCTGAACCACAAATTGACCCTACCACACGCTGCGAGTTCACCACGATAGTGAAGGCAGACTGGTCTATCATCGTACACCACAATCGGAATCCGACGACATGCAAAGCGGAAACGAATGCAACAATCATCTGGGTCAATATAACCTTCATGACAACCACCGGCCAGGAGATCAGGCTCGCAAAACGTCCGAATTGACCCAACAAGGTATTGCTCACTCCGATTGGGCAGATCACCGCAAGTGAATTAGTGAATGAGCAAGTCCTAGCTGCCTAGACAACATTGCTAAATACCACAATCGACGCAAAGGGACATGAGTATTTTCATGCAAAGTAAACAGACCACCTTGTGTGACAATATCAGTAGCTTAGCCAGCTCGTACGACAAGAACATCATAGTCGCCAACCTTAAAAGGCACAACTACCGTCATTAACACGCATCACCAGCGCTTCAAACTCATCATCGTCATCCAGAGAATCACTCTTCGACCCGCCAACCCACTAACACAATACCCTCCAACTCGAACTATCCAAGCATTCAAACCACCATACGAGCCTCAATCTAAGACCCCGAATATCTTCCTCCAATCAATTTCCCAAACCAACCTTCACCACCCCTACCACACCCACGACCACGAAAACCTCCATCGTCACCGTCCAATATACCACCGCACTCCCACTCCGACAGGAACGACATCAAACACGGCCGCCACGATCTAAATAAATCCCTCGGCAACTACAATAAGCATTTGAACCACCCTCCTCGAACCCAGAATTATCAAAGTGTCGCCCTGATTGAGAATGATACAGTGCACTATGATTTGCGTACCCGCGGAAGGGATCATGAGTTGTTTCAGGATCCGTGGCGAGTTGACCCATGGCTGTTAATGGAGGGAGGGAGGGACGTTGTCGGTGCTGGAATTCTGGATGCGTTATTGAAGGTATGGTCTGACCGACGAGTACGGTTTTGATGGTAGCTGGAACGGCGTTGCTGGTAGCAGCAGCCGCAGTGTAGCATTGCAGTATGTGCAAGTCAGTCACTCAATCAGCCAGTCATGACTCATGCACCGAACTATATCCTCGACAACAGTCAACACATTAGTTTTGCGGGCAACGTTGATCATTTGCACCACGATACATAAAATCACAAAAGCGACGACAATTGCTGGTACCGGGATCGAGCACTACGATCCTTGAACGTGATGGTGCAGCACAACCTTGAAGTCCCCATGATATGTGCGTATTGCCTAGGAATCATGAATAGAATGGGTTGAAGAAGGGGTTGGTTCTTGGATGTTACATACGTACACGTATATGTACCTAGCTTGCAACTCCACTTCGGCGTTGACATAGGTAGTGGCGTCTTTGTTAACCTAGGCCATTAGCAGTGTGAAGGACAGTGACAGCGACAGCAGCGAAAGGAATGGGAATAAATACAAGGATAGATACAGGGATGGTGATGGGATAGAGTAGATAGATAGATATCAAGCGCTCTGCGCACGAATCTGTTTAGACCTAGACTCTTGCGCCAGGCGAGTGTCGCAAATACATAGGATGACACTCGTCTCATTCTGACCAATATGCATCTCCTTATCTAACCACCCATAGATTCCTGACTGAGTGTAACACCAAAGAAGAACCAGCGATCCAAGCACCGTAGCAGGTACGAATCAACAATCCCCACTTCTCCACCCCCATCCATCCTCGTCAACATACTGTAGTCCTACCATCCCATCCTGAAATCCCGCATCTTACTACCACGTCAAGTGACAATCCTCCGCCTCACCCATCCACAGAAACTTTCGAATATCCCCGCATCATGACCTTGGAGCCAGCGGATCGTTATTAATGTAGATGACGCTGCCGCATCCGAAGTGGGATTCGATTGTGAGGACGTGGGTGTGGAGCAGGTGATTTTGAAGACGAACTTCGGTTCCTTCTCCTCATCCTCTTCTTCAGACTCGGGTTCGGTCTCGGGTTCAGCATCGTTCATAACACTATCACTCCCTCCTTTCACCATCCTCCTCCTCCTAGCCTTCC